>OOCW01000153.1_pt1 | contig 77571 bp, 71 predicted proteins | sample 1671201 | NCBI WGS metagenome assembly OOCW01 (sample SAMN06348132, study PRJEB24527) | human gut metagenome | biome: human gut; feature: ankylosing spondylitis patient; material: feces | host: Homo sapiens | place: China | collected 2015-10
GTTTACGGCGTGGACTACCAGGGTATCTAATCCTGTTTGCTCCCCACGCTTTCGCGCCTCAGTGTCAGTTACAGACCAGGAAGCCGCCTTCGCCACTGGTGTTCCTCCATATCTCTACGCATTTCACCGCTACACATGGAATTCCACTTCCCTCTTCTGCACTCAAGTCGACCAGTTTCCAATGACCCTCCACGGTTAAGCCGTGGGCTTTCACATCAGACTTAATCAACCACCTGCGCGCTCTTTACGCCCAATAATTCCGGATAACGCTCGCCACCTACGTATTACCGCGGCTGCTGGCACGTAGTTAGCCGTGGCTTTCTCATAAGGTACCGTCACACTCTAGCCATTTCCTACTAAAGTCGTTCTTCCCTTATAACAGAATTTTACAACCCGAAGGCCTTCATCATTCACGCGGCGTTGCTCGGTCAGGCTTTCGCCCATTGCCGAAGATTCCCTACTGCTGCCTCCCGTAGGAGTCTGGGCCGTGTCTCAGTCCCAGTGTGGCCGTTCACCCTCTCAGGTCGGCTACGCATCGTCGCCTTGGTAGGCCTTTACCCTACCAACTAGCTAATGCGCCGCAGGCTCATCCATCAGCGGTGCCAGAAGCACCTTTAAACTTTCGTCCTATCCGGTATTAGCGATCGTTTCCAATCGTTGTCCCCGTCTGATGGGCAGATCACCTACGTGTTACTCACCCGTTCGCCGCTCACCACCGAAGTGGTTCGCTCGACTTGCATGTATTAGGCACGCCGCCAGCGTTCATCCTGAGCCAGGATCAAACTCTCCATAATTAAATGTTTGTTTTTATCCTAAGCTTCCTTAAGAAACTTAATTCTTAAATAAATGTTTGTTGACGTTCTGTTTAGTTTTCAAAGAACTTCGTGTCACCTTGTTTTGGCGACTTTATTAGTTTATCATGTCTGTCTCTTTCTGTCAAACACTTTTCAAACTTTTTTTCGAAACTTTTTATTTCGTTTTTTTTGGTTATCGCTCTTGCGACTTCTTAATAATATCATAGCTGTCGAAAGGTGTCAAACACTTTTTGTATTTTTTTTATTTTTTTTGAAAATCATCCATTTATAAGTAAATTTCCATCAAATTCAATTTCAAACAGAAAAGCCGATACAATTATCGGCTTTTCTAAATTACTATTCTACTTCCATATCGGGATTATCTAAATAATAAAGTATTCCCTCATAGATGGCATATGCAATCTCATCTTGATAACTATCCGTATTTAATTTTTCTGCTTCATCTGGATTAGATAAAAATCCAATTTCAACTAAAGTTGAAGGTACATTAGAATTTTTCAATATAAATAAGCTTGAAATCGCCTTAGCCTCTCTTGTTGTAGTTTGTAAGTTATTTTTCATACTATTCATAATTGCAGTAGCTAACTGTTTATTTTCTATTTTCTTCGGATCATAAAACGTTTGTGCTCCTGACCATGAACTATTTGTAATTGCATTGGCATGAATAGAAACTACAATACCATTTTCTTGACCATTCATTATTTGCACTCGCTTACTTAAATCTTCTGTTTTTCTCTTCTTCGCTTCTGGAGATGCCAAATCATAATCACCATCTCGTGTTAACACTACATTAATGCCTTGCATCTTAAGGTAATCTTCAACCTTTTTTGTCACAGATAGCACGACTTCTTTCTCAATAATTCCACTTTCTGATGAGGCTCCCCCATCTTTTCCACCATGTCCTGCATCTAAGATTACTGTCACTGCTTCATAATTATCATTCAAATTATCACGATATTCCCCCATGATTACTGGAATAAAGCTTAAAAATAATACGACTAAAAATAAAATTGTACCAATTGATTTCCTCATCCTCATCACCTTTGTATTACATTATTTTTTTACAAGTGTATGAGATTCAGAAATTAAATATAATAAATAATCCAAAATAAGCGATTTAATTACTTTTTCACTATACTTGGGACTCCTACTGACGTTTTACTCGGCGGAACATCCTTTAATACAACAGCATTTGCTCCGATTATACAACCTTTTCCTAATGTAATATTCCCTAATATTTTTGCACCACTACCTATTGTAACATTACTTTCAACAGTTGGATGCCGTTTACCTGTAACATCGCCTCTACCGACTCCACCTAATGTAACTCCATGATACATTGTAACATCATCACCAATAATACTAGTCGCTCCGATAACGACACCTGTTCCATGATCAATAAATAATCTCTTCCCTATTTGAGCGGCTGGATGAATTTCTATATTAAGACAACCTCTTACGATGAACATCATTAATTCTGCAATAAATTTTAAATGGTGTATATATAAAAAATGTGCAATACGATACCAAAAGACTGCTTGCACGCCAGGATATAACAAGATAATTTGAATAATATTTCTTGCTGCTGGGTCTCTTCTTTTAATAGATTCAAAATACTCTTTCACGTCGCCTCTCTCCTTTTTTACTTGATTCCTATTATTATCGTATGAATCCCTCGATAATAATTGATTAGTTTTAGCAGGAAAATTAGAGGATATAAAACTGCATAAATCCCACATAATATAATTAACTTTAACCTATAAAGGAGAATCAGATATATGAAAAAATTAGCAAACAAAGTTGCACTTGTTACATCTGGTACACGAGGAATTGGACTACAATGTGTTAAAACGTTGGCTCAGCACGGAGCAACTGTTTATATTGGTGCTCGTCGATTAGAGGCTGCTAATCAAATCTGTCAGGAATTATTGGAAAATGGCTATCACGCTAAAAGTGTTTACTTTGATGCGACAAAAACAGAAACGTATGAGACTATGGTCAAGACAGTTATTGAAGAAGCGGGCCACCTAGATATATTAGTTAATAATTATGGGGGGACAGATTCAGAAACTGACTTAGACCTCGTGTCCGGAAATACTGAAACCTTTTTTAATACGATGAACTTTAATCTCAGTAGTGTTTATCTGCCTTGTAAATTTGCCATTGAACAAATGCTTAAGCAGGAAAGTGGCTCAATTGTGAATATCTCTTCGATTGGATCAATCTTACCTGATGTAGCTCGATTAGGGTATGGCGTTTCTAAATCAGCTATTAATTCACTAACACAAAATATTGCAATTCAATATGCGAAACATAACATTCGATGTAATGCCGTTTTACCAGGCTTAATTGCAACGGACGCAGCTCTACAAAATATGTCAGACGACTTTATTCAATCGTTTCTCAAACACGTCCCACTCCATCGTTTTGGACAACCAGAGGATATTGCTAATGCTGTTTTATTTTTAGCTAGTGACGAATCTTCTTTTATTACCGGTCAATTGTTAGAAGTCGCCGGTGGTTTTGGGCTTCCCAGCCCTTTATACGGCGAGACTGTTAAACAATAATAAAAGGTCACCTTTCATAGGTGACCTTTTATTATTTCTTTCTATTTTCTAATTCAACCAGTTGTTGACGTTGTTGTTCTAATTTATGAGCTAATTTTTGATTATGTTCCATTAATTTGGCTGTGATATCTTTTAATTGATTAATTTCTTGATTTTGTTCTTCAATCATGTGTTTCACTTGTTCGCGATGATCAGCTTCTACTAAAGCTGCTAAAGCTTCTTTTAAATTGTCTGCCATTAAGTTTTCTAAGTACCAAACAACTTCTTTAGCTCTCATACGATAGATTTCAGGTAAAACTGTTTTTTCAATTAAGGTAGCCTCTAATTCTGATAATTGTTGATTTAGTTTTTTGATTTCATCTCTCATATGATTAGCAAGTAATGAGTTTGGAATTTGTTGATACTCATAACTCATTTTAGCTTCTTCAATAACACTTTCTAATGATGGAATAGGAGCAGGCTTTTGCTTATTTAAATAATATTTAGTTCCTTGTTGATATAGTAGATAAAAAATAACGACCGTAATAATAAATAATAAAATAACATATAAGAAATTCACATTAAATATAATTAAGGCATATGATAATAGGACACAGACAATTAAATCAATTAAAATGGCAACTCCTTTAAAATCTTTCAGTTTCTCAATAAGTCCATTGTAATCTTGATGCGCTTTATACTCTGAGCTATCATAGTATTTTGTTTCTACTGCTTTTAAATGTTCTTGCTCTGTAGCTGCAATTGTTGAATCTAATGAAGCTTTCTTTTTATCTATCTCACGTTTTACAATTTCAATTTCATTAATCATTTCATCTGTTAACCAAAGATTAGCGATCAGTTCATCTTTTGATAAGCCGTTAACCTCGACCATTTATATCTCTCCTTTTATCTTAAAAACAGTCAGTATTTCATTCATTTTTACATATTATGTCATACTCGAAATTATAACAACGTTTAATTAAAAATTCAATCATATAGATAGTATAGTCGCTATTTAGGTCATTATATGACTATTGTTTATAAAAATATAAAAAAGTCTATATTTTAAAGGATGTGCCTAATTCATTTTTCTTCCCTTGTTATAAGAGATAGTGCCCTATTTGTCATATTTTAACTAATAAAAAAGACTTTCCCATCAAGATGAGAAAGTCCTATGTTAGGATTAGATTATTTTAAACGAGCTTCTAATTGAGCTTTTAATTCTTCGTTACCTGGTTTTCCAAGTAATGCGAACATGTTTTTCTTGTAAGCTTCTACACCTGGTTGGTCAAATGGGTTAACGCCTAAGATATATCCACTCATTGCACATGCTTTTTCGAAGAAGTATACTAAGTATCCAAAGCTATAAGCTGATAATTCTGGTAAGTCGATGATTAAGTTTGGAACTCCTCCATCAACATGAGCTAATAATGTTCCTTGGAAGGCTTTTTTATTAACAAAGTCAATTGTTTGTCCAGCTAAATAGTTTAATCCATCTAAATCTGATTCTTCAGCTTCTAATACAACTTCACGAGTTGGTTTTACTACGTTTACAACTGTTTCGAAGATGTCACGACGACCTTCTTGGATATATTGTCCCATTGAGTGTAAATCTGTTGAGAATGAAGCAGATGCTGGGAAGATTCCTTTTTGATCTTTACCTTCTGACTCTCCGAATAATTGTTTCCACCATTCATTGAAGTATAATAATGCTGGTTCGTAGTTGATTAACATTTCGATTGTTTTACCTTTTGAGTATAATGCGTTACGGATAACTGCATATTGATAAGCTTCGTTTTCTGCTAAGTTTGGATTAGCATATTCAGCACGAGCATCATTTGCTCCACGCATCATATCCTCGATGTTGATTCCACTTACAGCGATTGGTAATAATCCTACAGCCGTTAAAACTGAGAAACGTCCACCTACATTATCTGGAACGATGAATGATTCGTATCCTTCGCTAGTCGCTAATGTTTTTAATGCTCCTTTAGAAGCGTCAGTTGTTGCGTAGATACGTTTATTAGCTTCTTCACGTCCAACTTTTTCGATTAATAATTTTTTAAATACGCGGAATGCGATTGCTGGTTCAGTTGTTGTTCCAGATTTAGAGATAACATTGATTGAGAATGTTTTATCCGCTAAGTATTCAACTAACTCTTGAACGTAAGTTGAAGAAATATGATGTCCTACAAAGATAATTTGTGGTGCTTTACGTGTTGCTTTATCTTGTAAGTTGTAGAAATGATTATTTAACGCTTCAATAGCTGCACGAGCTCCAAGGTAAGATCCACCGATTCCGATAACTAATAATACATCAGAATCTGATTGGATTTTTTCTGCTGCTTTTTGAATGCGAGCAAATTCGTCTTTATCATAATTTTCAGGTAAGTCAACCCATCCTAAGAAGTCATTACCTGCTCCTGTTTGTTCATGAATACGGTTGTGAAGTACTTTTACTAATTCATTCGCGTATTCTAATTCATGTGGCGCAACAAATGATGCTGCATTCTCATAGTTAAATGATAGGAATTTTCCCATTGTGTTAATCCTCCTTGTTAACCCTTGCTATTTTCTCGAGTGAGTCTCGAATCCAAATGGGTAAATGTTGGGCTAGTGGTGCAAATCCACTTGAAGTCTCAAAGTCAGACGCCTTCATACGATGATATCGGTAATTATTATTTGCAACACCCTTTAAACTTAACCGAGCTTGATGATTATCCGAATTAAATTTAAGGACTTTTACATCAATATATTGACCGATGTTAACAAAATCACGGATATCTTTCACATATCCGTCCGACAGTTCTGAGATATGAATTAATCCATTACAATCTTCACTCAATTGGACGAACGCACCATAAGATTGGATACCAGTAACTTTCCCTCGTACGATACTCCCTTCTTTGATTTTCATCGTTTACACCTCAGTTCATACATACCCTTTCATTATATCATAAAGTTTTTTCCATATAATCGATATTGTGAATTTTTTTTACTTTGGATTTATTTTTTTATGTATCATCGGTTATCTACAGGTAAAAAAGTGTAATAAACCCTTTTATATTATATTTCTATTAGGCTCTTAAAAAGATTCTGATTGATGTGTTCTATGATGCATCAATCTTATTTTTATACTAAGACTCTAGTTATCATATTAAAATTTATTTAGCTAATTTAAAGAATACTAGTAACTCAAACGTTACCTTGCTATATCAATATAACATGATAACTTGTACAATTTAAACTATTGTCTGTTTGATTATATGATTAATTTCTAAACATAAGTCATTCTTTTTAATCATCATAAAAGCCTTAGAGATTAAATTCATTCTCTAAGGCTTCTTTTCGTGATGCTCGATTCTAAGATGTTTTTATTTCATCATGGCAGAGCTATGTTTATGACGATGTACTTTTTCAGGATATGCATAAGCAATCGCTGCATTAATGGCAACAACCACTTCACCAAATCCTGTTGTAATCATTTTGATTTTTCCATCGAACGTACAAGCATCTCCCGCTGCGAAGATTCCATTGATACTTGTTTGTTGGCTAATATCTACACAAAGTGCATTTTTATCTAATTCTAAATCCCACTCTTTAATTGGTCCAAGAGATGAAATAAACCCATATAAAACGATAACTTCATCAGCATGCACTAATTTTGTTTCATTAGTTGTTACGTTTGTTAATTCAACAGCCGTGACACGTCCGTTTTCTCCAGTTAAGCCTGCAGCCACATATGGCGTTAAGATTTCTACATTTGAAGCTTTTAAGTTCTCAACGCTAGAAGCATGTGCTCTAAATTCATCGCGACGATGAACGATTGAGACATTTTTAGCAACTCCATCAAGCATTAATGCCCAGTCGACAGCTGAGTCTCCTCCACCAAAGATAACAACGTCTTTTCCTTTAAAGGTTTCCATTGTTGAAACGAAGTAATGAATATTTGAAAACTCATCGGCATTGGCAACGTCTAATTTACGAGGTGTAAATGCTCCATTTCCAGCGGTAATGACAATTGAACGAGAATAATGGCATTCTTTATCCGTACAGATTTTGAATGTTCCATCTTCTAACTTTTCAACAGTTTGTACGTTTGTGTTAGTCACTACGTCAATTCGATCTTTAAACTGATCCATTTGAACTTTTAATTGTTCAATCATTTCACCTGCTTTAATTTTCGGATGACCTGGTAAATCATAGATGTACTTTTCAGGATATAAGGCAGCTAATTGTCCCCCCAGCTCCGGTAAAGCATCAATAATTTTTGTTGTCATTCCGTGCATTCCTGCATAAAATGCACCGTAGATTCCAACAGGCCCAGCTCCGATAATTGTTAAATCATAAATTTTTTCCGTCATCATCTTCACCTCTTTTTATATGATTACTACTTCTATAGTCAGCTTGTATTCACGACATTTTACAGCTTTAACTTGGATGCGTTAAATGTAAATTTCATTTCTGTTTATATATATAAGTCCCGATAAGTTTTTCACATCGTAAAAACTTTTATCGGGACTATAGGATGCCTTACTACCAACGTATTTTGATAACTAAGACTGATGATAAAAACGTGAAATGCATTTTGGTTTATATATAGTATAACTAAAACCAACACTTAAAACAACTTTTTCACATTAAAAGTTCTAAATAACTCCTGCGATAATTCCATAGATAACGGCAACAAAGATTCCAAATAACGTTCCACAGAACGTTTCTAGTGGTTCATGACCTAACAATTCTTTAAATCGCTTTTGATAGGTTTCATCTTGAAAGACTGAGAGATTTCCTGTCTTCATTAAATCATCCAATAATTGATTTAACATTTTGGCATGTTGCCCCGCATGACGACGAATTCCCATCGCATCATAAATGACCACTGCTGCAAAACAAAAAGAGATAGCAAATGCAGTTGAATCGATTCCATTAACGAATGCGACTGCTGTTGCAAGGGCAGCAACAAAAGCCGAATGTGAACTCGGCATTCCTCCCGTTGATAAAACAAGTGTTGGTCGCCACTCTTTTTTTGTAATCAAACGAAGTGGGACTTTAATAATTTGCGCTAATACATTAGCTAAGATTGCAGATTCTAATACATAATTAAACCACATTGTAACTCCCCCCTTTTGCTAATAAGAAAAATTATACTTCCCGACGATGTGCGATTCGACTAGCGGCAGCTGCTGCAATAGCCCCGACTAAATCATCCATAAAGGTTTGACAACATCCTTCTGCTTTCCCTTTTTTATCAACTTCACCTAAAATTCCTGGTTTAAGCTTATCAATATAACCGTAATTTGTAAACCCAATCGATCCATAAACATTTAAAATCGAAAATGCGAGAACTTCATCAATTCCATATAAAGAGTAGTCATGATCGACCATTTCTTGTAACGGCTCTCCTAATAAATTCATTTCTGCCAATTCATCTAATCGAATGCCTGTTAGGACGGCATTTTGAACTTCTCGTTTTTTAAGAACAGCCTTGACGTTATGAAGACAAACCTCTAACGTTAATCCTTCATAATAGTTTGACTGTAGAAAATACGTTAATTCTGCAATTTGTTCGAGTGTTACGCCTCTCTCATTAATTTTCTTTATGACTAATTCTTCTAATGCTTTTTGATCCATCTTAAATTCATCCCTTCAATTATCATATTTATATGTCACACGCGCATAGATATAGATTAGATACTTATTTTTAAATTTGAGGATGATCTGAATGAAGGAGCTAATTAATTGGTATTATCAACTCCAAATTGACCATTTAGAACAATTAAACGATATCTATTATACGAAGTTAGGTGACCGTTACATTTATATTATATCAGTTGGAAAAGAGAAAAATACAATTTTTTTCCATCTTCTACAATTTTTACACTATAGTACGCAGCAACGAATTCTATTATCAAAGGATAATACAACGACAGTGTTATTCGAAGGACAACACTACTATGTGTTAGAGTCTACTGTCATACTACATGATTTTATCGACATTCGCACACTCCAGATTCCCATCATTTATCCAGAACCGTATGCACTTGCCCCTGAATTAAAAGAGCGTTGGACAGCCAAAAATCGATTACATGAAGAACAATTGAACATCTTAATCGATCAACTATCCGCAGATGACCGACTCTTATTCTTCGACTTGGCTACTTATTATATTCATCTAAATGAGCAAGCTTATACATTTATCAATGAACTGATCGAGGTCAAGTACCCTGTTTCTTTATGTCATATGCGCCTGACTCCAACCAGTTATAAATTTGAATGTTTCTGTCCTAAGCTATTGACTTTAGATAATAAGTCTCGCTGCTACTGCGAATATATTCGTCACCTCTATTTAATGAATCAGGATTTAGTTCAAGTGCGATCATTTGTTCAAATTGTGAATCAAGTTAATCCACTTAGTCAAGAAGAATGGAAGCTTTTATATGCAAGATTATTTTTCCCTACTCAGTTTTACGATGCATTATTTAGCTTAAGAGAAGGTGAAAAAGTCAATATTCCATTAATCTACGAGCAAGCGCTTAGCTATGCTAAATTACTCTATCAATTACCGTATGAAGTATATCGAAGCAATTTAATTGAACTTCGTGTTCCTGAATGGGTCAAAACGGAGGCATTGTCAAAAAATTAAATAAAATGGTAAAAAAAGAGGACCTACTCGAATATAACTAGTAGAGGACCTCTTTTTTACTATTATGCTAAATATTCTTCAATATTTTCAACGCCGATAACACCAGGAACTTCTTCTAATAGAATTTGTTCAATTCCGTCTTTTAACGTAGAGTCCATTGAGGCACAGCCAACACATGCACCTAACATTTGGACATAGACAATTCCATCTTCGAATTTAACATATTCAACATCCCCACCATCACGTTGTAAGTAGGGTCTTAATTTTTCTAGAATTTCAACGATCTGTTTTTCTGTTTCGTTCACTTCGATCACCTCATTAGATACTAGTTAAATTATAAAACGTAGCCCTGAAAAAGTAAACAGATATACATAAGGAGGAATACCTTTGCAACCTATTTTTTTCACTAAATTATCGACAATTGGCAATAACTATTTAATTTTAAATTATCTTGAACAACCAGAGCTCTCTTTAGATTATGCCAATTTAGCTAAACATATAACTAATCCTCGAACTGGAATTTTAGCAGATGGAATAATTATCTTGCTTCCATCCGAACTTGCTGATTTTAAAATGATTATTTATAACCGAGATGGTTCTCGTGCCAAAACATGTGGAAATGGGTTACGGCTCATCGGGCATTATTTATTAGAGATTGAACGTTTTAATCAGCCTCAAATCACAATTGAAACTGACTCTAACGTTTCCATTTTAACACATGAAGAGGATTTAATAACAGTTGATTTAGGGTTCGCCCATTCACTCATCGATCCTTGTCATCCCCTTTCCCTAAAAAGTCAAGTGACTGACTACTGTGGGGATATTGAAACGCCATATGGAATTTGGCAAGCAGATATGATTTCCATGGGAAATCCTCACTTCATCATTTATACTGATGATGACCACGAGGCATTTGAGGAAGAAATGGAACGAATTTCAAAAAATTATGATGTTAATGTTGGGATGTTAACAGTTATTAATCCAAATGAATTATTATTAACCACTTACGAACGCGGCTCTGGTTTGACTAGTGCTTGCGGGACGAATGCGGCTGCTGCTGTGGCCAGTGCAGTGGCGAGACGGCAAGTGAATCCATATGAATTGATCACGGTACATTTACCAGGCGGTGATCTTTATTTAAAATGGAATGAAGAGGCACATCTTTTGGCAACCGGACATTGCACTAAAATTTGTTGCGGGACTTATTTTTTTGAAGGTGAAAAAAAGGACTTTTAAAGTCCTTTTTATATTAGGATGTATTTTTCAATTCCAGTGGCTACGCCATCTTCTAACACACTCTCTGTGACTTGGTGCGCATACGATTTGACTTCGTCACTTGCATTTCCCATGGCAATCCCGCATCCAACGGTTGATAACATTTCGATATCATTTTTCCCATCACCAAATGCATAGCTTTGTTCAACAGGGATGCCTAAATGTTTAAGTGCCGTTAGAATTCCAGTCGCTTTTGTATTTTTCTTTGAATAAAGTTCAAATATGCCATCACTAATACTATGGACATAATCATATTCAGGATTTTGTTGAACGAGTGATAAACAATACTCCATGGCTTCATCATTGGGACAAAGCATCTCAATTTTTTGTGTTTGAATGTTTTCTAACTGATAGTCACTAACTAAGTAGTTTCGTGAAATACCGATGCTATCAAAAAATTGATAATATTCTTTACATTCATCTTTCATGTACGAGTAGCAATCGCTTTGTAACATGTACTGGATTTGACGTTGTTCGAATTCTGCCGTGGCATTTTTTACAAAGGTGGGATCAAGTGCCTCTTTATAAATGGTTTCATTTCCAATCATCACTTGTGCTCCATTGGTTAAAATATATCCATCAAAACCAAAAGATAAAATGGCTTCACTTAAAAAAGCATAAGGTCTGCCAGTGGCAATGAAAGCATAATGACCTTCTTGTTGTAAGCGACGAATGGCCTGTTTGACCTGATTAGTTAAATCAGTATGACCGTTGATACAATCAATGAGTGTTCCATCAATATCAAAAAAGATAGCTTTTTTCATATTTAATTCCCCTCTAGACATAGAAAAAGCCCTCTCGGGCTTTTATTAAATTGTAAATTCTGTTAAGTCTTTTAAAACATGTGTGGGTGGTGTGTCATAACTCATCACTTCTTCTCGTGTTGAAACGCCACCTTCGATATAAATAGTTGGAACGTTTGCATTAATTCCAGCTAAAATATCTGTGAAATAATTGTCTCCAATCATTGCAACTTCTGCTGCAGGAAGATTAATTAATTCTAATGCTTTTTCCATAATAATACATTCAGGTTTGCCAATGAAGATTGGATCGACTCCCGTCGAAACAGAGATGACTGATGTCAAAGCCCCATTTCCAGGTAATAAGCCACGCTCAGTCGGAATGGCAACGTCACCGTTGGTTGAGATGAATGTTGCTCCATTACGAATAGCTAAACAAGCTAATCCTAGCTTTTCATAGTTAATGTCACGATCTAAGCCAATGACAACGTAATCTGGATTTTCAGATGTAATCGTTAATCCTTTTTCAACTAAGGCTGTTTCAAGTCCAATTTCACCAATCATATAGACTTTTGCATTTGGATTTTCATCGTAAATATATTGGGCTGTTGCCATTGATGGCGTATAAACTTGTTGTTCAGTGACCGGATATCCTAAGTCTGCTAGAACATCAGCCACCATTTGCGGTGTTTTTGTACTATTGTTTGTTAAAAATAAATATGAGATTTGTTTTTCGTGTAAAGCTTTAACAAATTCTAATGTTTCTTTAACGACTTTTGTTCCATGATAAGCTGTTCCATCTAAATCAATTAAATATCCTTTATACATAAGTCTTCCTCTTTCTTGCTATTTCTTCGATGTTGTCCATTCTTCTGAGTGTTGTTTTGGCACGATTTTTTCTACGACATAATACGAGCATCCATATGCACAATACTCAGCGATATATTCTGGAATCGTGACACATTTTAAATCTAAAGGAACGTTTTTACGTTCATTGTAGTAAAATCCTTTTAATCGAAGTTGTCCACCTGAGAAATCCCCCACAATGACATCATATTTCTCTAAAATCTCTGTTAGTTTTTGATAAAATAATTCTTCGTCAAATTCTACGAGATGTGTTTTCACCACTTGATAACGATAACGACTCACAATCATCACCTCTTTACTATATAAATATTAAAATATCTGTTACAATTCTGTATCAATCTGAATTCCTTAACCACTTTAACGGGGGGTTCCCTATGCTACGTAACGAAGTTCGTAGCTTTCCCCAATTGCTAGGGTATGGGTCCCCTATGCCATGTGGCTCACTCAAAGAGTGAGATCATGGCTATCCTCCTCTGATAGGGCTTAGGTCCCCTGGCATTTTCAAAGAAAATGTTTCCTCAACGGCTAGGGCAAAGCATCCTATAGTCCAGGGGTTACCTACCATTTTTGAAGAAAATATATCTACTACTAGTAAGGCTTTAAAAGTTTTTTTCATGTAAAAAACTTATCTGGACTTATATATTTATCCAATAATTTTATTTTATCATAAATGATCTAAAACCTCCATTATTTGCAAAGGCAAATATCGTCTCTGGTTTGTGAGGGAATGTGGCCTATTTGATGACCTTCATCTATCGTTAACCTATTCTAATAAAATGTTTTCCATACCATTTTGTACACTTTGTTCAGGAGAAGCATTTGGCGCAGGTGTCTGTGTTTCATTTGTTTTTCCAGATTCATTCGTGAATGGGCTAAGAGGTGAAGCACTACTGCTTCCAATATAGTAGTATTGTGGTGTTTGTCCAGTAATCATTTTAATGACGAGCGGACTAGAAACAGTGACAGTCGTTTCCTCTGATTTAAAAGGTAATGTTACTTTTAATCTAACAGTAACTTTTAGTAAAATCTCAAGCATCGCATTATTGATGCCATACGGTTGAACACCTGTCTCGATGTCAGTCACTGCATTCCCTATAATCTTAGCTGAAACGGGAAATCGTGGCCCATATTCATGAAAAAGTGAGAGGTTAAACGCAGCCATTAAAGGGACAGAGAGTAAGATTCCATCTTCATACGGTCCGCCATAAATCGCATCTAATCCAAGTTCACTTAAATCTCCATTTTCAACAAGTAATAACTTCTCCTCTACTTGATGCGTCGCCGAGACGAGCAAACGGTTAAGTTCAGGGGTATTAATATAAACACTGCTGACATAGCCTTCATCATTTTCTTCAAAATGAATGACATCCTCTACTTTAAACGAGACTAAGTCGCTGCTCCCAATGGCTTCTTTTATAATTAAAGTTGCAATATTAACCGTTTGTTTTGAAGCATAACTCATCACAATTGTATAAATATTACTATAAACAAAATGAGCTGTATAAATGAATCCCCCTATGATTGCCATAGCAATAATTCGTCGTTTCCACTTTTTAAAATAATTCGTTGTTTTTTTTCTTCTTCGTGACTGTCTTCGCATTCGTTTCGTCATTTTTTACCGTCGCTCCTTTGTTGAATTTTTTACCAAAATAAAACCGGTTACACCAATAAACTCCATTGTGATTGCATCCCCCTAATGGCATAATGTAAGGGGTTCCCTCGAGGACCCCACCGCTAAACAAAATGAAGAAAGTCCTCAACTGGTGGGGCAATCATACATTTATTACGTGATTCTATTTTAAATAAAAATAAAACTCTTAGCTTTCCACTATGGGGGATATAAGGAGGCATCCTTACATCAGTAATAAATGTATATTCGTAACTCGAGCAGGCTTGAACTGTTTTATATGGAAAAGGAGTGAAAAGTAATGAACTTACATGCAATTTATCATCGACCAAATCAAAATTATGCCTATTCATACGACTTAGAAACGATTCATGTACGATTACGTACCGCCAAAAATGATATCGAGCAGGTTACAGTCCGTTTTGGCGATCCTTATCATTGGATGGCCGGTGGCGGAGGTGGAAACTTAAATGCCGAAGGAGCACAAGGTTGGATTAGCCACGAAATCAAGATGAAAAAAGAAGCATCCACCGATTTATTTGATTTTTGGTTTGCTGAAGTCAAGCCGGAATTCAGACGTATGCGTTACGCCTTTATCCTTGAAAGTGAAGAACAACGAATTTTATTTGGTGAGAAAAAAATCGTCCCACTAACTGATGATGACGACTTAAACTATCCTTATTTGAACGAAATTGGAAATTTCTTCTGCTTCCCGTTTTTAAATCCAGCTGATATTTTTAACGCTCCAGAATGGGTTAAATCAACGATTTGGTATCAAATTTTCCCTGAACGATTTGCGAATGGAAATCCAGCATTAAATCCTGATCATACAGTAGAATGGGGAAGTGTCGATCCAAAACACGATACATTCTATGGAGGCGATTTAGAAGGTGTGATTCAAAATCTTGACCACTTACAAGAGCTTGGAGTTAATGGGATCTACTTCTGCCCTATTTTCAAATCACCATCAACACATAAGTATGATACAACAGACTATTTTGAAATTGATCCACAATTTGGTGATAAAGCAACATTTAGAAGACTTGTGAAAGAAGCTCATCAACGTGGAATGAAAATTATGTTAGATGCCGTGTTTAATCATTGTGGCTGGGAGTTTCCTCAATGGCAGGATGTCTTAAAATATGGTGAACAATCAACATATAAAAACTGGTTCCATATTCGAAAATTCCCATTAATAGAAAATGACTTTGATCCATTAACACAACCAGGTGGATTAAATTATGATGCTTTCGCATTCGCTCAAAATATGCCCAAGTTAAACACAGAAAATCCTGAAGTTATCGACTATTTCTTAGAAGTTGGTCGTTACTGGATTCGTGAATTTGATATTGATGGTTGGCGCTTAGATGTGTCAAATGAAGTTGATCATACATTCTGGCGCTTATTTAGAAATGCTGTTCGTGAAGTAAAAAAAGATGTTTATATTTTAGGAGAAGTGTGGCATGATTCACAGCCATGGTTAAACGGTGATCAATTTGATGCCGTCATGAACTATCCACTAGGAGATGCTATTTTAAACTATGTCGCTCAAAATAAAACTAATTCCTCACAGTTTGTGGTTGCAATTAATAAGGTATTGACAGACTATGCAAAAAACGTGAATGAAGCTGCGTTTAACTTACTTGATAGCCATGATACTCAGCGTTTATTAACAGTTTGTGGCGGAAATAAAAAGAAAGCTTTACTCGCCTATACTTTATTAATGACACAAGCAGGGACACCATGTATTTATTACGGTAGTGAAATTGGACTAGATGGTGGGGCTGATCCACTTTGTCGAAAATGTATGATTTGGGATAAGGACTCTCAGGACCGAGAAATGTTTGATTATTTAAAGCAACTTATCCATCTTCGAAAAACATACAAAGCTTTAAGTTCTTCTGAATTAGAATGGATACAAGCTAGTGATACTGGTTCTTACCTTATTTTTAAAAAACAATTAAATGATGAAATCATTTATGTCATATTAAATAACAATAACAAATCTCAACTCATTAATTTATCTTCTTTACCAGAAGGTGTGTATACTGAATTGTTGACTAACACAGAAGTAAACACGAAGGGGACATTACCAGTGAAACCTTATACTGCTTGGATTCTTAAGAAAATTTAAGAATGTTGCGGGGAGAACAGATATGAGTGATAATTTTGAACGCAAATCGCTGAAGCAATTGGCATGGCCAATTTTTATTGAATTAACCTTATTTATGCTGATGGGCATGGTCGATACCTTTATGCTAAGTGCCTATTCAGACTCTGCTGTTGCTGCTGTTGGAATGTCAAATCAAGTCATTAATTTAATTGCGGTAATGTTTAACTTTGTTGCCGCTGGAACTGTGATTTTAATGTCGCAAAATTTAGGAGCAAATCATCATCAAAAGGCTTGTGAAGTTGGGATCGTATCCATCGGTGCAAACTTAATCATTGGGGTTATTTTAAGTATGGTGATGGTTGTTTGTTCCAAATATATTCTTGACTTTATGAATACACCTGATGAGATCATGAACACAACCGTCACTTATACAAAAATTGTGGGGAGCTTTTTATTTTTAATGGCCATTCAACCGGTTCTTAGTGGGATTTTACGAAGCTATGGCTATACAAAGCAATCAATGATCATCACACTAATTGCAAACATTATTAACATTTTTGGGAATGCGCTCTTTATTTATGGTTTATTTGGGGCACCTGAACTCGGTCCAATTGGAGTAGCAATTTCAACGGTCTTTAGTCGTTTTATTACCGTGCTCTTAATTGCATTCATCATTGTCAGAAAAATTGATTTCTCATTTTCAGAGCAATTTTTCAAACGTTGGCCAATTCAAGATATTAAAAATATTTTAAAAATCGGGGTGCCTTCTGCCTTAGAGCAAGTCGCTTACTCAAGTTCACAAGTCGTCATTTTATCATTCGTCTCTTTACTTGGAACATTAGCAATTACAACGAGAGTTTATACCTCCAATCTTTCAATGTTTATCTATTTATTTAGCTTAGCCATTGCTCAGGCAAACCAAGTTTTAGTCGGTTATTTCATTGGTGAAGAGAAAAATGAAGAGGTCTATAAACAAACTTTTAAAACCCAAGGCTTAGCTGTTGCTGTTTCTCTGACACTTTCAATTGTTGCTTATTTCGGTAGTGATTTATTATTTGGAATCTTTACAAATGATCCGGCTATTTTAAGTCTTGGAAAATCATTATTACTCGTAAATACAGTGCTTGAGATTGGTCGGGCCTCAAACTTAGTTTTAACGAATGCACTAAAAGCAGCAGGAGACGTTAATTATCCTTTCATTTTTGGAATTGTTGGAATGTGGCTCATCTGTATCCCAGTTGCTTATATTTTAGGAATTCATTTTAACCTTGGATTAGTTGGGATTTGGATTGCATTTGCTGTCGACGAATGTTTTAGAGGGCTGATTTTCACCTTTAGATTTAGAAGTAAAAAATGGACGGATAAGTCTTTCATTTCCTAATAACTCATGATACTCATTGACATTGTGAAAGATTTTCTTTTATAATTAGGATAGAAATAATGAGTCATAAGGGAATTTAGAGGTGAAAAATTTTGGCGAATATTAAAGACGTCGCAAAGCTTGCTAACGTTTCGGTAGCAACCGTCTCACGCGTCATCAATAACAAAGGATATGTCAATGAACATACAAAAGAGTTAGTTATGCAAGCAATTAAGGAATTAAATTACGTTCCTAATGAAATTGCACGTTCTCTGTATCGAAAATCATCAAAAATTATTGGAATTATTATTCCAGATTTAAAAAATGAGTTTTTTAATGATATGATCTCCGGAATTGAAGAAGTTATTTTACAACATGGCTATAAAACAATGCTTTGTACATCAAGAGAAAGCCTTGACCGTGAAAAAGAATACTTACAAATCTTTTCAACAAATAAAATTGATGGTCTAATTTTATGTTCGAATTCTCCAGATATCGTATCATACATCAATTTGGATATTCCTATCGTTGGATTAGATCGTATTATTAGTAAAGATATTCCATCTGTTACAGCAGATAATTATATGGGGGGAATCTTAGCAGCCAATCGATTAATTGAGGCAAATTGTAGGAAGATTGTTCAGTTCAGAGGCCCTCAAACATTATCTCCTGCTAATGAACGCGCAAACGGTTTTTTACAAACCTTACAGCGCCATCCAGATATTCAAGTTCATACAGTAGAACTAGAATTTACTCCAGATACCAATGCTGAAATCTATAACTTCTTAGTCACTCATCCTGAAATTGATGGAATTTTTGCAGCAAGTGATATTATTGCAGCAAACTGTATTCGTTGCCTAAAGAAACTAGGACGCCAAGTTCCACAAGAGATTAAAATTATCGGTTACGACAACATTAGTATTTGTGAATTTACAGATCCAACGATTTCAACAATTGCTCAACCAATAGTTTCAATGGGGGAAATCGCTGCAGAAACATTATTTAAACTAATCAATAACGAACCAATCGAACAACGACATATTTCCTTACCGGTTGAACTCATCGAACGAGAATCTACCAAATAAAAGGTTGAAACAAACGTTTATCTCGCCGTGAAGGTTAACAAAAAAAGGCTGATGACTCTTTTTGGAGTCTACAGCCTTTTTTCAACTTTATAAAAGAGAGACTTATTGAAACTGGAATGGGTCACCTACGCTAATAGCGAGGTACGAGCTGTTAGCTTTCCTCCGCTAGTAGGGAATGGATTTTTAGTTGAAAATTTAATTAGTTATAGTATTAAAATCACTGAAGCGTCTAGACTAGACTATGTAGTAAACCTAAAAGTAAATAAACGAAAAGGAGTTATATCGAAATAGATACAGCTCCTTTTTGTATTCAAATAAAACGATGATTGATTAAATAATCTAACCCAGTTCCCCTATATCCTTAAACATTCATAGTTGTACCTCATCAACTATATAAGTCCAGATAAATTTTCTTCAGAGAAAATTTAAAGCCCTAGTAATGGAGAAATAGATTTCTTTCAGAAATCGCTATGTGACCCATTCCCTAGCAATTGAGTATACATTTTCTTCGAAAATGCCAGGTGACCCTTGGACGATAGCCTGCCTTGATAGGTAAAACATATCAGTATTTCTTATTTGCTACTTGAGATGTAGAATACTTATCTGTTTATATATAGTTGCAATAAAACTACTATTCAATCAAACTGAATCTTTTTACTCTCTCCAACGATTGTTCTAACTAATCATACTATTTTCTTAGAGAGGCAAGTCTAAAACATACGTCACTTTTTTAGCGATAGTCCCTCATTAAATGTTGAATTGACTTTCATTTCTTAAATAGGTTAACTAATAAAAAGCTGTCCCTTTCGAGACAGCTTTGGCTATATTTTAACGTGTGTATGTGTGTGTTCAAGTAAAATTAGCGGATAACTTCTTCAGTTGCTACATCGAAGAAGTGGCATTTGTTCATGTCTAACGCTAACTCTAATGTATCTCCCATACGAACATCAGAACGAGCATCTACTTTAGCAACTAATTGTTGCCCAGCTAAAGTTGTATACAGAATAGACTCATGTCCTAATAACTCTGCTACTTCGATTTCAGCTTTATATTTTGCTTCACTATAAGTATCTGCTACGATTGGTTCATCATGAATATCTTCTGGGCGGATACCGAAAATCACTTCTTTATTATCATATCCTTTTTGTTTTAACATATTAAATTTGGCGTCTGGAATACGGAATTTTAAGTTATCTGCAATAAAGTAACCATTTGCTACTTTACCATGAACGAAGTTCATTGCAGGAGATCCGATGAATCCACCAACGAAAACAGTTTTTGGATTATCATAAATTTCTTTTGGAGATCCGATTTGTTGAATTACTCCGTCTTTCATAACAACAATACGAGAAGCCATTGTCATCGCTTCTGTTTGGTCATGGGTAACGTAGATTGTAGTTGTCGCTAAACGCTCATGTAATTTGATGATTTCTGAACGCATGGCAACACGTAATTTAGCATCTAAGTTTGATAATGGCTCATCCATTAAGAATACTTTCGCATCACGTACGATAGCACGTCCTAAAGCAACACGTTGACGTTGTCCCCCTGATAACGCCTTTGGTTTACGATCTAAATATTGTTCAAGTCCTAAAATACGAGCTGCATCTTTCACACGACGATCAATTTCCTCTTTAGGAATTTTACGTAATTTTAATCCGAATGCCATGTTATCATAAACATTCATGTGAGGATATAATGCATAAGATTGGAATACCATCGCGATATCACGATCTTTTGGCGCTACGTCATTCATTAAGACACCATCGATATAAAATTCCCCTTTAGAGATTTCCTCTAGCCCCGCAATCATACGTAATGTTGTTGACTTCCCACATCCTGATGGTCCAACGAATACGATGAATTCTTTATCTGCAATATCTAGATTGAAATCTGTTACAGATGGATTTGGATTGTTCTCATAAATTTTATAAATGTTTTTCAATTTTAATTCAGCCATTTTTAATTCCTCCCTCTTGGTATAGGTAAATTATAGAATGAAAGCGATTAACTTTCAATAAACAACTTGCACTCATTTTAATCATATAACTTGTGCACCTTGTATATAACGTTTACATATTACTTTTTAATTCGAGGTTTTTTATCAAAATATAGGCTACAATGGCATGTTTAAACTCTTTCACATTAAGTCCCGTTAATTGAATAAATCGTTCTAATTTGTTCATGAACGTATTGCGATGCATGTACAAGGCTTTCGCCCCCATCGATAAATTAAAGTTATTGTCTAAATAACACTTCACCACTTCCACAAGATCATAAGATAATCTTTCAATCTTTTGCGCCAATTGGTTAAATCCATCGTAATCATTAACAGTTAAAATCATATATTGTAATAGAAGTTCTTGTTGTTCCATAATAAGAACTTGACGATTTCGATACTTTTGATAGAGATTAAATTCTTTTAGAAAAGCCTCAGAGATTTGATCATCAATCGAATAATCGACCGTCTTATAAAGATTCGTATAATAATAAAAATCTTCGTTGATTGCTTTTGCAATTTCTTCAAATTCTTCAACGTCATATTCATTTCGTTTGGTGAAATCAAGAATCACACCATATTCACGATCAATAAATAAAACAATGAATTTCTCATTAAAACTTTTAATTAATTGATCAAATTCAATTTTTGTGTCCGAATCAAAATTATGGTGGAAAAAGATAAATCGTACTTCATCGTATGGATGAACCATCGTCTCTAGTAATTTTGTCTTTCCATATAACAATAACTCTAACCAAAATAACCTTTTTTGTTGATCAAAATCAACAGAGACAATCTCATCAAATAATAAGGATAGTAATTTTTTTTCTGATGTCGGAACACTTTTTTTTATGCCAATCAAATGATTCCCTTCATCTTTGAACCAGTAATAATCATTTGGATAGTCCGGCATCTCATCAATAATACATTTTTCTTTATAAAGCTCTTTTATTTGTAAAAGCATATAACATCCCCACTTCTCCCCTCATAGTATATATTAAGTATATCATTTTTTAGATTCTGACAACATAATAGTTTCGCCTGTGTGAACGATAAAAAACGATTTACGTTACTAACAAAGGAGGTCCGTTATGCCAAGAAGTATTACAATGGCTCAATTGAGTCAAATCATGAGTACGAATCCGGTCATTATTGATATTCGTGATCCTTATCAGTATGCTCAATTTCACCTTCCAACAGCGGTTAATATCCCCTATCAAACACTCGTCATGTATCCAGAGCGCTACTTAAATTTGCGAGATACCTATTATTTAATCTGCGCTCATGGGGGTGAAAGTTATCGAGCATGTATGATGCTTGAACCAGCTGGATATAAAGTGATTAGTATCGCAGGTGGCTATACAAATATGCGATACCGCTATTAAAGATAAAAAGTGAGTCCTCACGGGACTCACTTCTTTTAGATTGAAAAACGTTTGGGAAGGTCTGTTTGAAATTCATACGTTTCTTTTGTAATTGGGTGAATAAAACGGACATAATAGCTATGCAATAAATGGCCATCTTCTAAAATTAGTGCTTGATCATCATACAGTGTATCTCCAATCAAGGGATGTCCTAAATAATCCATATGGACACGAATTTGGTGTGTTCGTCCCGTTTCAAGTTCACATTCAATGAGTGTATTTTCACCTTGTCTTTCAATCACACGATAATGCGTGACTGCATGATCTCCATCTTCACGAACCCCACGTTTAACGTTTCCCTCTTGCAATCTACCAATTGGAGCTTCGACTGTGCCTGAAGTCGTGAGATGACCTTTCACAAGGGTATAATATTTTCGTTTAATTTGCTTCACATCTTTTGTCATTAAATGATGAATATGACGATATTTTGCCACAACTAATAAGCCTGATGTATCCCGATCAAGTCGATTAACAAAATGAATCGTGGATTCAATTTTTTGTTGATTATAATAGTGAACTAGCGCATTGGCTAACGTTTCATATGGATGCCGAATCGATGGAATGGTCGGAATGCCTGCTGGTTTATTCACCACCAATAGGTAATCATCTTCAAAGATAATATCAAGTGGCAACTCATAAGGAGCTAATCCAGCACTTCGTTCTTCTGGCGGAAAAATAATCTTTAGCTCATCGTTTGTTTGTAAGACATAGCGAACCGTTTGATGCTCTCCATTCACTTGCAAATCTCCTCCACGATGCTTCGTGGCGACAATCGCTTTTTTAGAAATCTCTTGTTTCTTTAAAAAATTTAAAATAGATGTTCCGTGTTCTTCTGGTTTAATCGTGTAAGTTAAAGTCAAACTCATGTCGCTACTCCTATAAGAAATGTTGCTTGACGCGTCCCCAGAAAAGTCCATCACGACGTTTAATGAAAGCAACGGAACGTTCTGATAGGGTCACTTTAATTTTTTGAATATTTTGATATGATTCATATAAATGGTCACGAGTAATCGTCACATCAGCAAAGTTTTCTGATTGAAGTGTCACGACTTGCTCTTGCGGAATAATTAATGGTGATCCAATTGTACGAAACACATTATTATTAATCGATGCAATCTCGGTCATTTGGAACGCTTTTAAGCTAGGATAAATAATCGCTCCCCCTAATGATTTATTATACGCTGTACTTCCCGTTGGGGTTGACAGACAGACACCGGTTCCACGAAACGATTCAAAAAACAAATCATCAATGGTCACATTTAAATGCTGCGTTCGATAAGCATTTAAAAGCGTCATTTCATTAAACGCATATAATTGATGGCAAACTTCACTTTCCGAAGCTACAGACTCACAAAGGACGATGGACAATAATGGATGATGATTGATGTTTGAATGTTCTTGTTTTAAAAACTCCACAAGCTCATCTAACTCATCAGGTAACCAATCTGTGTAGTAACCTAAGTGACCCGTATGAATCCCAATAAATTTAACCTTCTCAATTTGATTCAGATAATGATGGACCGCATGTAAAACGGTCCCATCTCCACCAATCGTTAAAACAATTTCAGGTTCTTGATCATTTAATTCGATTTGTTCTTGTTGTAATTTTAACATAAGTTGCTCTTTGACTTGTTGAGACTGCTCACGCTCGTTCGCATAGATTGCTACTTTCATGTTAATCTCCTTTATGCTTTTTAATTAAATAATCTTCATTTAACGTCACTAGGCTAGCAGGCGGTTCAACCACTCTAAACTCATCGGATTGACGTTTTTCAAATGTTTTCTGTGCCTCCGCAATTTCATCACGAATCTCTGACATCTGACCATCCAACCAAGCAGCAGCTTCAGCGGCTTGTTTTAATCGGTCTTTAATTCCTTCTGGAATTTGTCCTTCATATTTATAGTTTAATGAATGTTCAATACTCGCCCAAAAGTTCATTGCAAGTGTTCGAATTTGAAATTCAATCATAACTTTTTTCATCCCATCAATCGTTTCTAAATGATAATAAGCATGAATATGATACGATCGATATCCACTTGCACGTTGATGTAAAATGTAATCACGCGTCTCAACAATTTCTAAATCTTGACGTTTTTTTAATAACTCAACCACCATGTAAATATCTTCAACGAACTGACAGTTAATACGAATTCCGGCAATATCGTATACTTTATCAATCTCCTGAATTGATAACCCCATACGGTCCAATTTATCCAGTATACTCGAGATCGTTTTAATACGACCATCTACAAATTCAATCGGAGAGTGTAATCCCTTCGTTTTATATTGTTGGCGGATTCCGCGTAAGTTTATTTTTAATTCTTGTAAGGCTAATTCATACGGCTCAAAAAAACTTAACCAATCCATTAAATTCACCTCTATTTCTTCACTTTGATTTAATCTGTTGTCTCTCACTCAACTTATTTTATAAATATTTTCTTCACTCATTGATTATATCATGTCTTTACGTCATAATTAAATAGAGGTGAGATTGTTTATGTCTACAAATCTGGAAATTGAATTTAAAAACATGTTAGATGAAAATGAATATCATGAATTATTAAATTATTTCTCAATTCATGAAGAGCAAATTTGGACACAAAAAAATGTCTACTTTGATACGCTATCTCATGATTTAAAACGCCAACAAGCGGCTCTTCGCGTACGAATAAAAAATAACACGTATGAGTTAACATTAAAAACGAAAGCAGAAGTCGGCCTACTTGAGACAAATCAAATGATTACAAAAGCAGACTACAAAACATTAAAACATGATCATCAACTCGTAAAAGGACCTGTTTACGATGCCTTAGTTGAGTTAGGAATTCATGTAGATGAATTACGCGTCATGACAGATTTAACAACGAAACGTGCTGAAGTTCCTTATGAAAATGGACTTCTTGTCCTAGATAAAAGCTTCTATGGTGAAGTGATTGATTTCGAACTAGAATATGAAGTTAAAGATTATCATGAAGGATTAAAAATCTTTAACGATTTATTAAATAAACATAATATTCCGACGCGTCCTGCTGAAAATAAAATTAAGCGTGCCACAGCCGTCGCTAAAAAATAGGAAAAGCTAGCTTCTAAGGTAGAAGCTAGTTTTTTTGTTGCAACCAAAGTTGACCTAATTGCTCATCCTCTATTAAATAAGGTTCAAGCTGTAAGTATAAATGTGGTTTCTTAATATATTCATAATAGCCAAATTGCTCACGAATCATACCAAACATAGATAATAACTCTAAATATTTTTTCAAAGCTAACCATGTCTGCTGTGACTCTTTTAGTCGATAATGAAGTCTTAACTTTTGGCGGATTTCTGATAAAGTAAACACCTCATGTTCTTCATAATTAGACATGATACATAAAACAACATACGCCTGCCAAATAAAGAGTGGCTTCTCGTATGCAACCTCTTCAATCGGCCAGCCAACAACTGATGGTAATAAAGATAAATTAATTAAAAAAGGCGCACACATTCTTAAAAGAGCATATTCTTTTCGTTGATAACCTGCATATTTTTGACATCGAAATTCTTTCTTAATGGCTAACCATTCACTTAATTGCTTTTGTTTATACGCTTGTGGTGGGAGGAGTAGTTGATCTAACGATAAAAGTTTCAAGGGGACGGCTTGAATCGTTCCTTCAACTTCTTTTTGATTTAACCAAACAAGATGATCAAAAAAAGTAAGAGTTTCAGTGATGACATTAAAATGAATTAATCGATTTCCCTTTTGAAGCCGCATGACTTGATTTAATAAATAAGTGTGTGACCTTTCTTGAATATCACGGATAAAAATCCAAATCACCTGAATTCCTGACTGACGATAATCTTTATTTCGCTGTTCAAAGAGCTCTGGTGTCATCAGACTTTTTTGAATTTCAAACACATATTTTTGCTGATTCCATTCAAAGTAAATATCTGCAATCCGATTAACAGCTGACAATCGATATTCAAGCTGTACGGAGGTCGCTCCTTGATTGATTAACCACTGTGATAATACGAGCTTACTTAGCTGATGGGCTTCACTTTCATGGGTATGACTATCGTAATCACAAGGAGTTATATGGGAAAAATGCGCCCTTCTTTTTGGACCCTGTTTAAAAATAACAGGAGAGCCGCAATACGGGCACTCATAATTTGAACTGAGTTTTAGTTGTGCAAGTTCCTTTTTTGGAATTTGTGTTAAATCAATGAGTTGGTTATTTTGTTTTGCTGTTAACATATTAATCACCCACTTTAACTTACGCAAAAAAGGGTGAATTTCTTTTTAAAGCAGATATTGTTCATTTAAAAGATGAGTGACTTGATTAATCATAATATCTAAGACACTTAAAAGTTGTTTATCACAACGTCCCGCATGAATAAAAAGAAGTTCAATATGTTCTTTCATAAGGTTAGGTATTAGCGGGCAAGATTCTTCCATAATTTGTATGATTCGCTTTTCAATTGGATAAAATTGTCGATTAATCGCAAATAAGATATCTAAATAACTTTTTAAATAGTCATTTAAAAGGCTAGAAATATGAATTCGATCTCGACGTTCAAGGGCTCGTTCGAATGAAATGTAGTACGATTTAGAGTTTGATTTAAGTAAAGGATATTGAATTTGAACAATTTTTTGTCGTAATAGATCGGGATATTGTGAGGTATACTTTTGTTTCAATGTCGATAATTGTTGATGACGATCAAATACAATGTTTGAGTAATGAACAAAATAAGCAATACGCGTTGAATTATAGCGAGTAACACACGCTTCATTGATCACAGTAATAAGTTGTTTTTCGATTTCTTCAATATCTAAATAACATAAATCAAGCTCAATGGGGAAATCCCGGAGTAAACAATGGTCGGTTTGTACTTCTCCTGGACAGTCTAGTTCAATGGACTCTGAAAACTTCATTAAAATTTGATTTCTCGTCTCACTAGGGATAAATTCGGTGTAGTAGATATTTATGTTAATATCGGATAAATCATCTTGATAATTAGAAAATTTAGATCCTGCCATGGCAATAGCCGTCACTTGCTCAATACTTTGGAATTCAGCGATTAAGCGATGTAAAATTTCATTCACATTGATCATCTTGTTCTCTCCTTCCATTTTTCGAATTTTTTATGACATAATAAAAAACAACTATACATAGTAGAGATTGCTTAGTTGCTGTTTGTATGTTAAAGATCACTTATTACAATGTATTCATCAAATTTTAAAAATATGTTTGTCTCTTTTTAAAAATATTTATATCTATAACTCTATGTCTATTGATCGACTGGTATAAAAAAAGAAGTAACCTTTAACCTAGATTACTTCCCTTACTATTAATATATTAGTTTCTTTTACTTGTATTCTCTATAAAATTGTCACTTAACGCACGCTCTAAAGCATTAACATATGAGCAATTACAGTTATCACAATTCTTACAGTAGATGACATTGCGTAATTCACGTGGTAAGAAACAGCGAATCTCTTCGTCATTATATCCAACTTGTAAACGATGTTTATCGACAATAATAGGACGACGTAAAACACTTGGATTTTCAACGATAAAATCAAGTAATTCATTGATTGTCATCTCATCTGCATCTAAGTTATTTTCTTTAAATGCTTTTGAACGGGTTGAGATAATATCTTCAAATCCATTTTCTGTTTTTTCTAAAATCTGTTTAATATCTTCACGTGTAATTTTCGTTACAAATAAGTTTTTTTCAATATATTTAATCCCATATTCATCTAACCATTTTTTCGCTTTACGGCATGATGAACAGCTGGGAGATGTATAAATTTCAACCATCCATATCCCTCCATAACGATAGCCATCATCTATCTTTTATATTGTACACTACCCTTTAATTAGATACAACCTATTAATGATGACTTTCATTTCTAATTTCAACTAGTTTGCTCATAAATTCATCAACTAATTTAAACCTCCAGTTTATAACGATATTTACTTTTTACCTAACTCATTCCTTTAAGATTAAATAAAAAAGTGTCTAAACTTGCCTATAAAACTTCTTAATCAAATAAGGTCATCATTTATCCTCTCTGATATTTACTGACTCAATTCTATAAAATAATAAAATTGATTTGTGTTAAAATAATACAAACAATAAATAGCGAATAGCAATAAAGGAATGTTTAACAATTGCATCTTGGTTGATACGTAAAGCATCAGCACTCCTGAATCCAACACTTCTAAAGTCTGTATCTCCTAATATAATGGAACAAGCTACCGCTCCTAATAAAGTTAAAACAGTTCCGACATTTCCTAACAATCTAGTTGAAATAATGTTAAAAACTCCACATTGTCTACCTGATTCAGTTAAGGCTGTGTTTTAAGAACATGTTGATATTCAACAGGAAAGTCTAAATTTTAAATTATATGTGCGTTACTTTTTCGATTAAGTGGCTTTCTATCGAAATCAAAATTTATCTAAAACTCAACTATCTTTTAAACTAACAGAGTCAAATAAAAAAAGAAGTTGCAACCGAAAATTCGGCTACAACTTCTTTTTATTTACGTGACTGTTTCCAGTTTTCAATTTCTTCTTTTGTTCCTAAAACGAAGTGTCCTGGTGCTACTTCTGTCCAGTCCCCAGCGTAGTAATCAATTTGTGATTTGTCATAAACGATACGTTTACGATCGCGCTCATAGTTTGGATCTGGAAGTGGAATGGCAGATAATAATGAACGAGTATATGGATGAATTGCATTTTCATAAATATCGTCTGCACTTCCAAGCTCAACTAAGCGTCCTAAGTGCATAACTCCAATACGGTCTGAAATGTATTTAACCATTGATAAGTCATGAGCAATGAATAAATATGTTAATCCAAATTCTTTTTTCAGAGTATTCATTAAGTTAACCACCTGTGCCTGAATTGAAACGTCAAGCGCAGAAATTGGTTCATCCGCAATAATAAACTCCGGATTTGTAATTAACGCACGAGCAATCCCAATACGTTGACGTTGTCCACCAGAAAATTCATGCGGATAACGCCCAGCATGGTCTTTACTTAAACCAACAGCTTCTAAAATTTTATAAACTTTTTCCTCACGGTCTTTTTTGTTTTTCGCCAATTTATGAATATCAATTCCTTCAGCGATAATATCAATAACACGCATACGAGGATTTAAACACGCCATTGGATCTTGGAAAATCATCTGAATTTGTTGACAAACTTCTGCTTTTTCTTTTTTCGATAATTTTTTTGCAATATTTTTCCCTTTGAAGATAACTTCTCCGGCTGTTGGTTGATATAAACGAATGATACTACGTCCAGTTGTTGATTTACCTGATCCTGACTCTCCAACTAATCCAAACGTTTCTCCTTTATAAATCTTAAATGAAATATCATCAATCGCCTTAACCGTTAATTTATGGTCAATTTTGAAATATTGTTTTAAATTTTTAACTTCTAATAAAACTTCGCGTTCGTTATTACTCATGAGTGTATCCTCCTTTTGCACGAAGACGTAATACTGCAGCAGGTGGGGTTACTTTTGGTGCTTGTTCATGCAATAACCATGTTGCTGCATAATGTGTATCACTGACTTTGAACATCGGTGGTTGTTCTTCAAAATCAATGTTTAAAGCATACTCACTACGAAACGCAAACGCATCTCCTTTTGGTGGTGTTAAAAGGTTAGGAGGTGTTCCTGGAATGGCATAAAGTTGTTCGTCACTTGTATCTAAATCAGGCATTGACGCAAGCAATCCCCATGTATAAGGGTGGCATGGATTGTAGAAGACTTCATTGCTCGTACCAATTTCACAAACGCGTCCTGCATACATAACAGCTACGCGATCGGCAACGTTTGCTACAACACCTAAGTCGTGTGTAATAAAGATAACAGCAACATTTGTTTTTTGTTGTAAATCTTTAATTAACTCTAAAATTTGAGCTTGGATTGTGACATCAAGTGCAGTTGTTGGTTCATCACAAATTAATACACGTGGATTACATGCTAAAGCAATAGCGATAACGATACGTTGACGCATCCCACCAGAGAACTGATGAGGATATTGCTTCATACGTTTTGCTGCTTCACTAATTCCAACAAGTGTAATTAACTCTTCAGCTTTTGCTTTCGCTTCTGCTTTTGAGCATCCTTGATGTTTCATGATTGGTTCCATGATTTGCTTTCCAATGGTCATTGTTGGATTTAATGATGTCATTGGATCTTGGAAGACCATCGCGATTTCTTTTCCTCGAATTGTATGATATTCGCGCTCAGATAATTTCGCTAAATCGATTTCTTCTCCGTTTTCTTTTGTATATGTCATTGAACCGTCAGTAATTTTACCATTTTCAGCTAAAATCCCCATAATCGCTTTTGAAGCAACTGATTTTCCTGATCCTGATTCCCCAACGATTGCTAATGTCTCACCTTCGTGTAACGTAAAGCTCACACCTCGAACTGCAGAAACAGGGCCTGCGAATGTATCGAATGTGATATTCAGATTATTAACATCTAGTATTTTCTTCATGATTTTCTCACCGTCCCCTTCTTACTTACCGCGTAAACGTGGATCTAACGCATCACGAAGTCCATTTGCAAATAAGTTGATTGCTAACATTAAATACACCATAAAGAATGCTGGTACAAATAATAAGTAAGGATAGAACGTCATTTTACTTGTTCCATCACTTAATAATACCCCTAGTGATGACATTGGAATGGGTAACCCTAAACCAATGAATGATAACATCGCTTCTGTTGCGATGGCAGCTGGAATTGAGAATGTCGCCATTACGACTAATTGTCCAATAATATTTGGGAATAAATGTTTGAAAATAATGCGAGTGCTACTTGCTCCAAGTGTTGTTGAAGCCATAACAAACTCTTGATCTTTTAATTTTAAATATTGTGCACGTACGACACGGGCAACTGAAATCCATCCTGTTAAACTCATCGCCATCAGAAGAATAATAAATGACCCAGTAACGTTAGATAGTTTAACATGCAAGATATTTTGAATTCCCGAAAGTACTGCATCTTTAGAAGCAATAAAGATAATCAGGATAACCGTTGTTGGAATAGATCCTAAAATTTCTGTAATACGCATCATGACGTTATCAATAGCTGTCCCTCCGTAGAATCCAGCAATTGATCCGTATAAAATACCGAGTGTAAAGTCAACAATTAATGATAAAAGACCAATTAATAATGATACTTGAACTCCTGTCCATAAACGTGTCCATACATCGAATCCTAATTCATCTGTTCCAAAGTAGAAATATAAATGTTCAACATTTTTTAACACGTAGGCATTAACATTTACTTTAATCATCTGAATTCCTTGTGTATCAAACTCAGTTGATTTTAATTCAAATGAGTCTAAGTTACTATATGCCGAATATTGACTCATTAAGTCTGTAACTGGTACTGTTTCAGTTGATGATGCTCCGCGTAATTGAATCGTGATCATCAGATTTTCACCTTTTCCAGACCACTCCATAATGTCATAATCATTTGGATGATACTTAATTCCTAAAGCTTCAACAAATTCAGCTTTTGTTAAAGCGGAGTTTAACGTACTTACCTCTTGTGGTAATGAATTTCCGACAAATAAATCAAATGGTGTCATTTTTTTAACACTTGTTCCATTGAAAATACCTAATTTTTCAAGTCCAGGAACGCGTGGAGGTAAATAACTTAAACGTGATTTTTCAATTTTTGTTCCTGTATCTGGATCAATTAAAACTGGTGTTTGATTATATTTAACCACTTCACCACTTGAATGTTTTGGACCAATGACTGGCGCTAAGAATGAACAAACGACTAAAATTAAAATGGCATACATTGAAATAAGTGCCGCTTTATTTTGACGTAAACGACGCCAAGCATCTTGCCAGAAATTTAAACTTTCTGTTTTAATTTCATCAGATTGACCTTGATGTTTTGTAGCTAATTCAAATTTTGTTGAATCATATTTTTTTGAAATCATTATTTTCCACCTCCAGCTAAACGGATACGAGGATCGATGACACCGTATAATAAGTCAATAATTAAAATAACAATAACATATAAGAAGGCATAGAAGAAAGCAATTCCCAACGTTAAGAAGTGATCATTCATTGTAACAGAGTTTAATAATAAGTTACTTAATCCTGGCACCCCAAAGAATTTTTCAATAACTAAACTTCCGGTCATAATCGAAACAACCATCGGTCCAACAACTGTAATAACTGGAATTAAGGCATTACGAAGTGCATGATGCACAATAACTTGTGCTTTTGTTAATCCTTTTGCACGAGCTAATAAAATATAATCTGTATTTAATACTTCAATTAATTCTGAACGCATGTAACGCACTAATGATGCAATTACTGGAACTGAAAGTGAAATAGCTGGTAAAATTAATGATTTAAATTCATCCCACATCGTTACGCCACGCATTTCATCAGCTGGTTGATAAATAACTGGTAACCATCCTAATTTTGTACAAATAAAATATTGTAATAAGGCGGCTAATACGAATGATGGAATCGAAACTCCGAATACTGATATAATCGTAATCAGATGATCTGCCCACGAGTTTCGTTTCATCGCAGCGATAGCTCCTAATGTAATCCCGATTATTATCCCAATCACAAGAGCTAATGCTCCCGGTTTAATTGTATAAGGGATACGGGTTAAAACTAAATCTGTAACCTCTTGGTTTTGTAATTTAAATGATGTTCCAAAATCCCCTTGGAATACACCTTTCATATACCTTGCATACTGTACAGGAATCGGATCATTCATCCCATACTTTTCCTCTAAAATAGCAATTTGAGCCTCCGTCTTTTTCTCACCATCAAATGGGCTTCCTGGTAATAACTGAAGTAATAAAAAGTTAACCGTTAAAACTAAAAATAACGTAACCGCCATGTAGCCAAGACGCTTTAAAATGTACTTAAACATCATTAACCTCCCCTTCCGGATTTTCTTTCTCTTTAATTCATGTTTTCTCGTTGTATTGAATAAAAGATAGATTTAAAAAATTAATAATTAAATTGTCATTTTTTAAATCTATTTTTTAGACAATTCTAAGATGTGTGATTTTTTATGATTAGGTTTTATTTAAATGCCATAGTCCTTATTAAAACCTCAATATTCATGACCATAGATAGGTCACTTCTTTCATAAAAAATTTATACTCATCTAAAATATAATTTATGGTAAACAAGCATAAGACCAAGGTAGCCTTATGCTTGTAAAACCTCTTTTTTAGTTTTCTTTAATGTCTACCCATTTGTAGAAGTAGTCAGGTCCAACTGCTTGTGGCCAGTAGTTAATTAAGTTTAATGAACGTAAGCTTACAGTTCCTTTTTGATATAAAGGAATTAAAGCTTGGTCTTGACCTAATAAAATTTCTTCAGCGTTGATTAATGCTTCCCAACGTGCTTCATAATCAGTTGCTAAATCTCCAGATTTTGAATCATTAATTAATTGATCGTAATCAGCATTTGAGTATCCTAAGTTGTTATGTCCTCCACCTGTAACGAACATATCTAAGAATGTCATTGGATCAGCATAGTCTGGTGACCATCCTGAGAATGCTAATTCATAGTTTCCAGCAGATACACGAGCTAATTTTTCTGGGAATGGAACTGGTTGAACAGTTACAGTTAAACCAAACTCACTGAATGCTTCGTTTAAGTCATTCTGGATTGCAGATCCCATCTTGATAGCTGTATCTCCAGTTTGGATTAATAATTCTAGATCAATCGCACCAGTTACACCAGTTTCAGCTACTGCTTCTTGCCATAATTTTTTAGCTTCTTCTACATTATATGTATTAAATCCTGGATAAGTTGAACGGAAATCTTTTCCTTCAAACTTAGTTCCTTCAGGTCCATATACGAAATCTTTTGGTACTAAGTAATCAGCGACTGTTGAACCATTAGCTAATACCTCATCTGTGATGAATGATTTATCAATTGCCATATTGATGGCTTTACGAGCTTTAGCATTTGATAATAATTTCATCTCTGGAGTCATTGCTCCGTTACCTTGGTTAATTTCTAAGTAGAATACCCCGGCATCACCTTCTGCAACCGCATCTGGACGTGATCCGTAAGTTGCTACGTTTTGTCCACTTAATCCAGCTGTCATTACTGTTCCATCTGTATATAAGCTAACTTGAGTATTATTATCGACATCTTCAATAACTGTGAAGTCAACTCCTGATAATGCTACATTTTCAGCATCCCAGTATAATTCATTTTTTGTTAAATAGAAGCTTTTTGAAATCTTCCACTCAGTAAATAAGAATGGACCATTATATAAGAATGTATCAACACTTGTTCCAAATTTATCTTCTGTTACTTCATTAACGAATGCTTCATTAACTGGATAGAATGCAGGGAATGCCATTAATGATAAGAAGTATGGCGTTGGTGTTGCTAATTTTACTTCAAAAGTATAATCATCAATTGCTTTAAATCCTAATTGATCAATTAATGTTTGCATGTTTGTATTTGCTTCTTCAACTGATGCAAATCCTAATGCTTTAATTGCTTCTTCAGCAGATGCAACAGATGCCTCTAAATCTGCTTTTGCTTCTTCATATTGCTCTTGTGCTGTACCAGTTTCACCATCTTCGTAATCTTCAACTTTTAAAGCAGCTAACTCTTTTGAACTTGTGTTATAAGTAACTAAGTTAGATGCTAGTCCTAATGCATCACTTGCCCCAACAACACCAGCTGTTTCTAACATAAAGTTATATTCAGCACCACTTTGAGGATCAATTAATTTTGTCCAAGAATAAACAAAGTCATGAGCTGTTACTGGTGCAACTTCTGTTCCATCAGCTTTTACCCATTTAGCGTCTTGATTTAAATGGAATGTATATGTTAATCCATCTTCTGAAATATCCCAAGATTCTGCAACACCTGGTTTAATTTCCCCATTTTCTCCAAATAAAACTAAACCTTCTAAGATGTTTCCTAACATTAAGAATGATACGCTGTCTGTTGCTTGCCAAGGTAATAATGATTTAATGTTAGATGTTTGTAATAATTTTAATACTTTATTCGAGTTTGTCTCACTAACACTCGAAGATTGTTGACTTTCTCCACTTGGTTGATTGCCAGCATCATTTGATGAACATGCGACAAGACCAAATGCACAGAAAGCAGCAGCAAAAATGCTTACTAATTTCTTATTCATTATAATGTCCCCCTTATAAAACACTTTCCATAATTGGAATTTTTTGTATCATTTTATGATACTTGTTACTATTTTATATCCCAGTTTATAGTTTGTAAATCCTAAATTTGGGTTGAAAGCGTTATTTTTTGTAAAATTATTTTTTTTCGTTATAAAACGACCAAAAATATCTATAATAAGAGGTTTATCTTATATTAAATAAAAATATTTATTATAAAACTAGTTATTTTTTCATAGCTAAAATTTATTTCCAATGATAATTCTGGTATAATTAGTAAAAAAACCCTAGGTGGTGGCAAAATGTTACAAAAATATCATATCTTTTTAAAATCAACATTATGGATGACAAGCTTATCTTGTTTCTTTCTCCTTTGGCAGGGATTCTCAACTATAAATCTCATCAATACTCTATTTCTAGTCTCACTTTTTTTCTTCTGTGTGTATGGCTTCAAATGGATTATCGATCAAGGAACTTTTTATACCTTTGAATATTCATGGCAAAAAACAAAACGCTATGTTCTATTTTTCTTGCCTAAATACTGGTCAATCAAAGATACAAAAGATAGAAATAACGATTATGATGAAGAAACAGGCGAAAAAATTTATCATACATTCGAAGAATTTTATGAATATAAACAAAGTCAAAAATGGGACGACATCAATCAGCTTTTATGGTCAACTATCGCCATGATTGCCTTGACCTTCATTCTATCATTCCTATATATCTAACAAAAAAGTTCTGAACCTAATCGGTCAGAACTTTTTTCATCTCTTATCTTATAGTATTTAACTTTTTGTTTTAAATCACCGTGACTTATACAAATAACCCTTTATTTAATTTTCTCAAATTGTCCCATGTAAAGTTGATAATAATCACCTTTTTGGGCAATTAGCTCAGCATGAGTTCCTTTTTCAGCAATCTCACCATTTTTAAGTAATAAAATTTGATTAGCATTTACAATCGTTGATAAACGGTGAGCAATAATAAAGCTCGTTCGATCTTTTAACAACACTTGAATTGCATCTTGGATTAATTTCTCCGTCTCAATATCAATCGATGCTGTTGCTTCATCTAAAATTAAAATAGCTGGGTTAGCAATTAAAGCACGAGCAAACGAAATTAATTGTTTTTGCCCCGTTGATAAGCCCGAACCACCTTCTCCAATCACTGTCTCATAGCCATCAGGATAGTGGGTAATAAATTCATGGGCATTCACTAGCTTCGCAGCTTCTATAATTTCTTCATCGGTTGCATCTAGTTTTCCATAACGAATATTCTCTTTAATAGTTCCACTGAATAATTGCGGTGTTTGTAAAACATAACCTAGATGAGAATGGAGCCACTCTTGTGTACGCTCACGATAATCCACACCATCAATTAAAATTTGTCCACTTGTTGGCTCATAAAAACGACAAATTAAATTCACAATGGTACTTTTCCCTGAACCTGTTGGTCCAACAATGGCAATACTATTTCCCGCTTCAATTTTCAAGTTCATGTGTTCCATGACTTTTTCGCCTGTCTTATAATGGAAGCCCACATCGATTAATTCAATGTCTCCTTTAATCGGTTCCCAATTCTCTTTTTTCAAATTTCCAATTTGACCATACTTTTCAATAACATCTGGTCGATCAATAATATCAGATTCTGTATTAATTAATGAGATGACACGTTCAGCTGATGCTTGTGCATCTTGGAAACGTGTTAATAAATTCGCAATCGTGCGAATTGGATCATAAAATAGCGTCGCATATGAAAGGAAAACAACTAAGTCTCCATAAGATAAATCGCCATTAAAAACATCCATTCCACCAACATTAATAATTAAAGCAACACCAACACTTCCTAAAGCGACAATGATTGGATAATAAATGGCATTAATAACAGACGCACGTACTGATCCATCACGCATCTCTCTTGTTAAATGACTGAATTCTTCTAAATTATCTTCTTCTGTCACCAACGTTTTTGTCGTGACCGCCCCTGTAATCCCTTCATTGAAAGCTCCTGTAATTTTAGAGTTCATTTTTCGTACGCGACGATATTGCTTTAAAATGCGCGTCTGGAAATAATAGCTTACGACCGCCAGGATGGGTAAAACCGCGATGGTGATTAAGGCAAGCTTCCAGTTCATCATGAACATTGAAATCGTCACAAAGAACATGACCATACTTCCCCAAATCGCATCAGTTAATCCCCATGATAAAATACCACCAATCCGATTCGTATCAGATGTTAAACGCGATAATAGCCATCCAACGGATGACGTATCATAAAAAGAGAATGATAATTCCTGTAATTTTTTAAATCCGTCTTTTCGAATTTGATAACTAATACTTAGTTGTAATCGATCGGAAAGTAAGATAAATGCCCAAACGATAAATCCGAATAAGGCGATAAAGGCTAAATAAATGCCTGCAAACAGTGGGAGTTGTTCAAGGTTTCCTGTTAAAACATATTGATCAATGACTATCCCATTTAACTTCGGATAAATCGTATCTAAAATGGCTAATGTGATGACAGAGACAAAAAGTAAAATAACATCACGTCTCTCACCCTTCATATAAGATAAAACTTGCTTCCATGTTGCAAGGTCGGCTTTGGTGTATTCTACTTCATCAAATTCTTTTGCCATCTTTACACCTCACTTCCTTGGTTAACTAAACTTAAAACTTCAGCCTCTTTTTCATTTTGAATTTCCCAGAATGTCTGGTAAAGACCTCCTTGATGAATCAGTTCATCATGTGTTCCTTGTTGAATGATACGACCCTTATCTAGCACGAGAATTTGATCAGCATCTTTTACCGTACTGACACGGTGAGCAATAATAAAAGTTGTCACATCTTTTGAGCGTTCTTTTAATGCTTTTCGAATCACAATATCTGTTTCAGTATCGACAGCACTTAATGAGTCATCAAAGATTAAAATTGGACATTCATTAATAAGCGCTCGGGCAATTCCAACACGTTGCTTTTGTCCACCGGATAATGTTACACCACGCTCACCGACAATCGTATCATAGCCTTCTTGAAACTCCTCAATGACATGATGGACCGATGCTAACTGAGCGACACTATGAATCTCTTCATCAACCGCATCTTTTTTAGCAATCGCAATATTTTGTTTAATCGTTTTCGAGTATAAAAATAATTCTTGAAGCACAGCTCCAATATGACGGCGTAGCCACTTTTTATCAATGTGTTTTAGTTCCACGCCATCAATTTTAATCGATCCATCTGTATAGTCATGAAGACGCATCAATAAATTCATTAACGTTGTTTTTCCTGAACCCGTACGACCAATAATGGCAATCGTTTGGCCACGTTGCACTTTAAACGTAATATCTTTTAAAATGCGATCATGATCTTCATACTCAAACCCAACATGGTTAAATTCAATGGTTCCCTTAATGTCAGGTTTTTGCAAACCTTCTTCAAATTCGATCGGTTCACTTAATACTTCATTAATACGCTTGGCTGAAATGGTGGTTTTCCCTAAATCAGTTAAAATACGACCTAATTGGCGAACAGGCCAAATAATCATCGATTCATAAGAAATGAACGCTTGTAATGTCCCTAGTGTGATTTCCCCGTTTATCGATAAATACGCTCCGTAAATCACGGTAATTGCAATTTGAAATAAACTTAAAAAATCAGAGCTTGACCAGAAGAGTGCGTTTAACTTGGTCATCACATAACTTTTTACACGGTAATCAGAATTACGTTTTTCAAATTGCTCAATTTCAAACTCTTGATTACAGTAGGCACGTACCACACGAACTCCAGTTAAATTTTCTTGAATCATTGTAGACATCCGAGCCTCTGATTCATCTGCCTCTTGAAATGAGCTTTTAACTTTTTTAAAGAAGATAAAACAGAAAGTAAATAAGATAGGTGTCACACACACACTAACTAAGGCAAACTTAACATTTAACGTTAACATAAACGTAAAAATAATCACAAAGATTAAAATTGAATACCCCATCTCAACTAATTGAGACGATAAGAATAAACGAATCGTATCAATATCTGATGTACAACGTTGAATTAAATCCCCAGTTTCGGCACGTTTATGATACATAAACGATAACTGTTGAATATGATTGTACATTTTATCTTTTAAACTTTTCGCTAAATCTTCTGATGCCTCTGCTGACCATCTGGCCTTTAAAAAATTAAATAAAGCATTAATGATTGTAAATAGAATAATTAAAAATCCACACATCAACAATTGACCTTGGAACGTTGAAACGGATAAAACAATTTTTGAAATAATCGTTTGTTCTCCCTCAGTCGTTTGTTTGATGACCATATCAATCGCGGTTTGGTTAACTAATGGAATTAAGGTTGAGAAAATAATCCCACACGCTGTCGCTACTAATGCGCCCAATACCTTTAAACGTTGTCCTTCAAGCCAACGATAAATACTCTTTAATTCACTCACTTCATTCACCTGACTTTCCTTTGTTGCTAAAAAATATTCCCATTCTTACACCACTAATCCTAATAAAAAAATTAATCTTGTTTTAGCATAAGATTACATGTTCGCACAACTCCCCCTAAAGCGATACATCAAAGTTTATTTTTATGAAATAGTCACCCCGTTAAATTTAAATTGATTTTGATGAGCTAAAATAATCATCATTCTCGCCCCCTTTCATAAAAATTTATCATCAATTACTCATTATACACAGATTTACATTTTTTGAAATATATAACACCTAAATATTTTATAAAATTCGAATAATGACTCACTCCCTTCTAAAGGCATAAAAAAAGTTGTCTCATCGACAACCTTACTTTAATAAAAAATGATATTAAACATCACCTAAATCATAAAAACAATCACCAAACAAACCAGGATTACTTTAATGGATGATAAACAGCTATAGCACGCTGTTAAGAACTCTATCTTTATCTCCATTTTATAATATAAATTTATTTCGCTAGCTTTTATAAAAATCCTCACATATTCTTTTTCACTCTTATCACATTCGGATAATGAAATAATTCCTTCATCTCTTAATGCTTCAATCAAAAAATATATCCAACTAAAAAAGTCTGAATCATACTCCTTGTACCATTCAGACTTTTTCTGTCTCTTATTGTGTTTGGATTTCTTTTAAAAGATTCTCATAGTCTTCATCTGCATTCTCTGATTCTTCTATGATCTCCTCAATTTCTACGACACTTAATTGTTGAAGTTCAACAAGATTGCTAACTTTTTGAACAAGATACCCCATCACCCCTAAACAAATTGTATAAAAAGCATATGGCGTTACATTTGAAAGATAGTAATTAATCACATCTGTTAAATTTTCAGAGATAACAAATCCTTGCTCAACGATTGAAGCGATATAATCATAGCATGTATACACATTATATAAAGCTATTCCACCCATAAGAACAGCTAGAACATAGACTCCAATCGTAACTTTTGAAACACTTTTAAATTTATTTTTCTTCATAACAGCCTCCTATTTTAATTAACTATTTTACTCTTTCCCACCAATCACATAGGAATAGAAAAATCATTTACACAACCTACTAAATGCTTTTTCTGACCAAAGTTCGTCTAATGAAAAACCATGTTAATCTCATCTTAACACCTTTACCTTAAAATTATCTTAAATACTAAACACTATTAAGTTATTTTACATTCATCCTCTCTGTATTTCTTTGTTCCTCACATATAAAAAGCTCATAGAGCTTAAGTCTCTATGAGCCATGATTCATTAATTTTTTTCATATGATAAGACGATATTACCATCAACAGCATCAACAATAACCGTTGTATCCATTTCGATTTCTCCTGCAATTAATGCACGTGCAAGTTTTGTTTCGATTGTACGTTGAATGAATCGTTTTAATGGACGCGCTCCATATACTGAGTCAAATCCCGCTTCAGCTACATAAGCATGAGCTGCATCGGTTAAGCGAACCGTAATACGTTGCTCTGCTAAACGCGCATTTAATCCAGCAATGAATTTATCGACGATTTGATAAATAATAGATTCTGATAATGGATTAAACGTAATAATCTCATCAATACGGTTTAATAACTCTGGTTTGAAATAATCACGTAAAACTTCTAACACCTGTTCCTGAGCTTCTTCAAAGTTAGGGTTTTCAAGTAAAATGTGTGAACCAATATTTGAGGTCATAATGATGATGGTATTTTTAAAGTCTACTGTACGACCTTGTGAATCTGTAATACGTCCATCATCTAAAATTTGTAATAAAATATTGAATACGTCTGGATGAGCTTTTTCAATTTCATCTAATAACACGATTGAGTATGGTTTACGACGGATGGCTTCTGTTAACTGTCCACCTTCTTCATATCCCACATAACCTGGAGGCGCTCCAACTAAACGAGAGACCGCATGTTTCTCCATATACTCACTCATATCAATACGAACAATATGTTCTTCACTATCGAATAAGAATTCCGCCAATGCTTTAGCAATTTCGGTTTTACCAACCCCAGTTGGCCCTAAGAATAAGAATGAACCGATTGGACGATGTGGATCTTTAATTCCAGCACGTGCACGAATAATGGCATCACCGACTAAATCAATGGCATCATCTTGTCCCATAACACGACGTTTTAATTCTTCTTTTAAATTTAATAATTTTTCACGTTCACCTTGAACGAGTTTCGCAATTGGAATCCCTGTCCAACGCGAAATAATTTCAGCAATTTCTTCTTCTGTGACATTTTCACGAAGTAATCGATTTTCTTTCCCTGCTTCATCGTGTTGCATCGCTTCAACTTCAGCAATTTGTTTTTCTAAGCTTGGGATTTTTCCATATTGTAATTCGGCTGCTTTTTCATATTCGCCACGTGCTTGGGCATCTTCTAATGCACGACGTGCCCCTTCTAATTCTTTTTTTAGATCCGCCACACCATGAATCGCTTGTTTTTCTTTTTCCCACTGTAATTTTAAAACATTTAATTCATCTTTTAAGTTCGCTAATTCTTTTTGTAACGCCTCTAGACGTTGTTTACTATTCTCATCTTTTTCTTTTTTAAGAGCCGCCTCTTCAATCTCAAGCTGAGTCACACGACGACTAATGCGATCCACCTCTTCTGGTAACGAGTCGATTTCAGTACGAATCGTTGCGCACGCTTCATCAATTAAATCGATGGCTTTATCTGGTAAAAAACGATCCGTAATATATCGATCAGATAATGTCGCAGCTGCTACAATCGCACGGTCTGAAATACTAACACGATGGTGTACTTCAAAGCGATCTTTCAATCCACGTAAGATTGAAACGGTATCTTCGACTGTTGGTTCATTAACTTGAACTTTTTGGAAACGTCGCTCTAAGGCAGGATCTTTTTCAATGTACTCACGATATTCTTTTAATGTTGTAGCACCAATGCAGTGTAATTCACCACGAGCTAATAATGGTTTTAATAAGTTCCCTGCATCCATTGCACCATCTGTACGTCCTGCTCCAACGATGGTATGAATTTCGTCAATGAATAAAATAATACGTCCATCACTATTTTTAACTTCATTCAATACCGCTTTTAAACGCTCTTCAAACTCACCACGATATTTAGCACCGGCAACTAAAGCGGCTAAGTCTAATTCAAAAATCACTTTATCTTTTAAACTTTCAGGCACATCTTGTCGAACAATACGCCAAGCTAACCCTTCAACGATAGCAGTTTTACCAACCCCAGGCTCACCAATTAACACCGGGTTATTTTTTGTTTTACGAGATAAAATACGAATCGCACGACGAATCTCTTCATCGCGACCAATAACCGGATCAATTTTTCCTGATTTTACATCTTCTACTAAGTCACGTCCGTATTTTTCTAAGACTTCATAAGTTGCTTCTGGGTTTTGTGTCATCACGCGTGAATTCCCCCTTATCTGTGAAATAATTTCTTTTAAGTGCTTTTCATTAATCTGATGTTTTTTTATTAATTGCTTCATTTGATAATCTTTTGATTCGAGCATCGCAAGCAAGACGTGCTCCACTGATAAATAATCATCTTTCCAAGCTCGAGCATAATCATCTGCTTTTAATAAAGCACGATTTAAATCTGCTGAAACGTATGGATCACCTGTTGCTCCAGTAACAGCTGGCTTTTTATCTAAAATTTGTTTTAATTCTTGTAATATCTCTTGAATCGGATAGCCTGCCTTTGTAAAAACACGAGCGGCTAATCCGTCATGGTCTTGTAATAAGGACATTAATAAATGCGGGGTATCAATCTCTTGGTGATGTAATGAAGTTGCAAGAGACTGTGCATTTACTAAGCCCTGTTGTAGCTTTTCAGTCATTTTATTAATATTCATGATTCTCACTCCATTTCTTCATCATCTATGATGATACTATCATTATACTCTTGTTTTAGCACTCGGTCAATAAGAGTGCTAATAATTTCGAGATGTAAGTGTTTATTATTTTGTAAGTAGCAAAGACTAATCACGTTGCACAAATTTACCACATCTTGTATAAGTTCATTTAACTTGTTCGCTATCTGTGTTATCATATTTATCCGGAGGTGTTTTAATGGAAACAAAGAAACTAATCGTAACAGACTTAGATGGAACTGCATTACAAAATTGGGAAACACTTGACCCAAATACAAAAGAAGCTTTAATCGCTGCAAAAGAAGCAGGACATATCGTTGTGATTGCAACAGGCCGCCCAGCACGTGCATCGTTACACTTCTACAAAGAGTTAGGTCTTGATACACCTATTATTAACTTTAATGGAGCTTATATACATCATCCAGAAGACGAAACCTTTGAGGATATTGTGGCTCAAATCCCAACAGAGGTTGTTTTAACTTTATTCGATTCAGAATTAAAAGATTATATCGTCAATGCCTTTTGTGAATACAAAGATCACTTATATGTCTTACATCAAGGGGATACTATTCGTGATTGGTTCCATATTGAAACATGTACATCAGTTAAATACGGACCATTTAAAGAAACATTAGACGAACATCCAAACGGATTCTTATTAGAAGCTAAAGAGGGATACCCAGAAAAAGTCATGAGTTTCTTACGTGAAAACTACGGTGACATCGTGACATGCCGCAAATGGGATGGCGATAATGTCAACATTATCGAAGTGTTTAAATCAAATACAAATAAAGCAACAGCGATTGAAAAATTGGCCAAATATTTCAACATTGAACAAAAAGATATTATCGCCTTCGGTGATGGAGATAATGATATCGAAATGTTAAAATATGCTGGGGTCGGTGTCGCCATGGATAATGCCATCGATAAACTAAAAGCAGTAGCGAACACCACAACAAAATCAAACAAAGAAAGCGGCGTTGCTCACTACATCCACGAATACATCTTAACACCTAAAAAATAAATAGTTAAAAAGGTCATTAGCTAGCTAAAGCTCATGACCTTTTATATTATTCGCATAACTTCAAAAACTCTCGAACTTGACGACGATTCTTAAGTACAACAATCTTTTTCTCGATCCCGAATTCTTCTAAGCGATCGACTACCCATGGACGTCTTATTTTTTGATAATGAAGAATTTCTTTCAAATGATTTAAACGTAATCTTAATAATATATCTTTGACATTAATCCATAATGGGAAATCAACAAAAATGACATAGTCTACTTTATCATCACATAAACGCAAAATGCGATTGTATTTCGTTTGAATTATCCAATCTTGCTTTTTAATCAAAGACAAGATTTCTTCCTGCTCTCCCGCTTCGATATAACGATCTCCATCAATTATTTCTAATCCTAGTAAATGACTTAGTTTTTGACTCACTAATTTCGTCTTAACCTGATTTCCCCCTAAGCTCACACACCTTTTCCCCATCATATCCCCCCCTATTTCTATCGCAACTTAATCAAAATATATGTTGAAAAAACGCACAATATTCAATCAAAAAAACTCAGAGCCTAAACTCTGAGTTTCCTTTATATTCAAAAATTACTTTGTAATGATATTGATTAATTTCTCACTTCTCTATCTTTTAGAAGAAAATTAGTGATGTTACATTTTTTAGCTATGATCACGAAGTGTTACTAAAATCTAAATACTATTAAACCTTATTCTATCATTAGAAATTATTATTTTTTCTTACGACGAGTAATAACTGCAGCAAGCGAAAGTGCTCCTACACCAATTATCCCCATAAATCCAGACATTCCCGTTTGCGGATGTTGACTTGTAGCATTTTGCTGAGTGGTTGGTTTAGTGACATTTGGCGTCGTCGTCACAGGCTTTTGTTCTACTGGTTTGTTCTGTGACTGTTGTCCAGATTGGTCTCCCGGTTGCTCTGGTTGTTGTCCAGATTGGTCTCCCGGTTGCTCTGGTTGTTCGATTAAGCTATTTAAGTAATTAATTATATCAGTTTCTGTTGTAGGGACATGAACTTCAAAAGTAGCTTGTTCTTCTCCTTTTGTAAAAGTTAAAAGATAAGATTCTACTGTTGTAGCTGCTTTTTCTTTTGTTACTTTTTTCGTTACCGTCAAATCGTAATCACTATATTTAGCTAATAAGGACTTAACGGTTTCAATTTCTGTGCCATTAACAACTTCTAATACAAGTGGATCATCTGCCGCTCCTGTTCCACCGATGATATTAAAAACATCATTTGAAACAAAATCAGAGAATGCATCTGGAACTTCATAGAATACCACTGGAATAGTAACAGTTCCACTTACCTGGTTCCATCCCATATATCCACGCGTAGAACCTCCTCTTCTATCTTCAAAATTATACTGACTATTACTAAATGAGAAAGTTAATGAAGAATCTTTAACATTTTCCCAAACAAATTGCTTATTTTCTGCATCATAATAACCATTTTCAACCCTAAACCCAATATCATAAATAGTTGTTTCATCCCAAATAGCCTTCATATTCCACCATTCTCCAATGAGTGGATTATTGATTACAACCGTTCCACCTGGTTGAACATATATTGGATTAAGCTTAATCTCTTGCCCTCCAATATCTAATTGTTCTAAAGATGACAATGTATCGAGTGGTGTTAAATCCTTAATTTGATTTCCGTATAATATTAACTGATTTAAATTTTTTAAATTAGAAATGACTGAAATATCATTAATTATATTGTCATCTAAATATAACTCTGTTAAGTTCATTAAATTCGCTAATGGGCTTAAATCACTAATTTGATTTCCCGATAAACTTAATAACTCTAGGCTTGTTAATTTAGCTATTGGGCTTAAATCACTAATTTGATTTCCCGATAAACCTAATAACTCTAAGCTTGTTAATTTAGCTAATGGCCTTAAATCACTAATTTGATTGCTACCTAAATATAAATCTGTTAAGTTTGTTAGATTAGCTAATGGACTTAAATCACTGATTTGATTGTTATCTAAATATAAATATGTTAAGTTCGTTAGATTAGCTAATGGACTTAAATCACTGATTTGATTGCTATCTAAAGATAAATATGTTAAAGATAAAGATGTTAAGTTCGTTAGATTAGCTATTGGGCTTAAATCACTGATTTGATTGCTATCTAAAGATAAAGATGTTAAGTTCGTTAGATTAGCTAATGAGCTTAAATCACTGATTTGATTGCTACCTAAATATAAATCTGTTAAGTTTGTTAGATTAGCTATCGGTTCTAAATCAGTAATCTGATTAGACGATATTTGTAAATTTTTTAAGTTCGTTAGATTAACTACTGGGCTTAAATCGCTTACTTGGGTATTATATAAAGATAGATTAGTTAGGTTTATAGCGTATTCCAACCCGGTTAAATTAGTAATCTCATCATACTGGCTAATCAGTTCAGTAATTTGTTCCATTTCACCTTTTGTTATCGCATGAGTAGGGTCATCTAAACGTCCAAGCATCTTATTAATCAAAGCCTGCAATGAAGTATCTGGAATAGTAACAATCTCTTCTTCCACCTCACCATCCATAAACTCAACTGGTACAATAATCACTCCACTCACATTACCAGCACCAGGAGATTTAAACGTAAACTGCAAATGATGTGTTGTAACATTTTCCCATGTCAATTGATTGCCATCTTGATCATACTTACCAGGTGAAATCGTAATTATTTCATCATATGTTCCATATCTTTCAAAAACTTCTCCTAATAAAGGATTATTAATCGTAATAGAATCACCTTTATTGATACGTTCTGGAGCTAAAGAAATAACTTGATTTCGTGCACCTAAATAATCAACATGATCGACAGGACTAAAATCACTGATTTGATTGTTATCTAAATATAAAGATGTTAAGTTTGTTAAATTTGATAATGGTTTTAAATCACTGATTTGATTCTTATCTACATATAAAGATGTTAAGTTTGTAGCGTACTCTAAACCTGCGAGATTGACTATCTCATTACTGTAAATCACTAATTGAGTTAATCCTAATAAATCAACTTTTGTAATTGCACTATCCTCTGCTCTTCCTAACTCCCTATTAATCGCTGACTTTAAGTTGATATCTGGAATCTCAACTTCTTCTTCCATCTGCACTTCTGTATCTAACTCTTTATTCTCCCCTTCGCTTTCAGTTGGATTTTCAGTTCCAATTAACACATCTTCCGTTTCTTGTCCCTCAACAACTACTTCTTCCGTTGATTCCTCTGTAATTACCTCTTCCTTAAAATCTTCTGTTAATTCTTCAGAGTCTGTTTCCTGATTAACCTCTTCGGTTGTTCCTTCATTCATTTCACCTTCTTTAATTTCTTCATTAGTTATTTCTGTTACTTCAATGACGTCTTGAGTTGCTTCTTCTGTAGCCTCTTCGAAAACTTCTTCCCCCACACCATCTTCAGCGACTGGTACTACGATTTGTTCTGTTTCATTTTGTTCAATAATTTCTTGAACTTGCTCTTGATTTTCCATCGCAAATGCTGGTACAACGGGTACATTAACTGAACTAATCAGTGTCACTGCACTCATCACAGCTGCTGTTTGTTTTTTCATTCTCATTCCCCTCTCTAAATATATCCCCCCAAATATTGGACACGGTTATTATAGGGTGTCAATCATACTTTGTAAATCCTCATCTTCGAGAAAAATAAATAAACTTACTCGAATCACTCTAATAAACTTTCAAATACTAATTCCTTTTTAAGAATTGAAAAACATCGCCTACATCATATAAGCGGTGTTTATAAATTTTAAATTATTTTATTATTTAACAACGATGTTAACTAATTTTCCTGGAACGGCGATTGTTTTTATAATTTCTTTTCCAGCAACGAAGTTTTGAACATTTTCATGTGTCATCTCTGTTTCTAATATTTCTTCCTTTGAGCTGCTTACACGCACATCGATACGGGCACGTAACTTACCGTTAACTTGGGCAATGATTGTAATGTTATCTGATACTAATTTTGCTTCATCGTATGTTGGGCATACTTCATATGAAACAGTTCGTTCATGTCCAAGCACTGATCAAATTTCTTCTGTCATATGAGGAGCGATTGGATTTAATAATTTAACGAACGCTTCTGCATATTCACATGGAATACTTGTGACTTTATATGATTCATTGATGAAGATCATCATTTTCTATCAATCTTAAACTTATTTATCTCTCATTTATTTTTTCTTCTAAAAAATAAATTCTTCTCGATATATACTATCTCTTAAGTAACCTATCCTTTTAATCTTAATTTTCGATATAATTTAGTTTAAATTTTATCTCATTAGATATACCCGCACCCTTTTATACATCTTTCAATAATAATTTACTTTTTAAATTTACATACATTTTATTACCACGCTAGCCCCCTCAGAGCAGGTGATTTTCGTTTATACACAAAGCATTCTCAAAAAACTGAGAATGCTTTTTAAATGAACACTTATGACAAACAAAAATATATTATCCTGTAATGAATTTTAACTGAGGTGATAGGGATGTATTATTATTCATCTAATTATGAATATCCATATAGACAAAATGCTACAACTACTACACAAGCAAAAATGCCATCATTGATGACAAGTTTAGGAGAAGTTGAGTTAGAAGGTTACTATGACTTATTTGTTTATGAAACGTTATTTTCTGTTATCGGAGCAACTTTAAAAATTCAAATGAGTACAGGAAGTATTGAAGGAAAACTCATTGGCGCTAAACCTGATCATGTAATTTTGGAAAGTAACGGAAATACATTTTTTATCCGTATCAAAGAGATTGTTTGGATTATGCCTGTTAAATAATTTCTAACGCTTATTTATTTCAATAAACAAAAAACCCTCTAATCAGTGGTGGGATTAGAGGGCTTTTAATAGTTATTCTAATTATTTAACAACGATGTTAACTAATTTTCCTGGAACAGCAATTGTTTTTACAATTTCTTTTCCAGCAACGAAGTTTTGAACATTTTCATGTGCCATCGCTGTTTCTAACATGTCTTCTTTTGAAATATTAGCAGCTACCTCGATACGAGCACGTAACTTACCGTTAACTTGGGCAATGATTGTAATGGTATCCGATACTAATTTTGCTTCATCATATGTTGGCCATGCTTCATATGAAACAGTTCCTTCATGTCCAAGCACCGACCAGATTTCTTCTGTCATATGCGGAGCGATTGGATTTAATAATTTAACAAATCCTTCTGCATATTCACGTGGAATGCTTGTTGCTTTATATGATTCATTGATGAAGATCATCATTTGAGCGATCGCAGTATTGAAGCTTAATTTTTCATAATCCTCAGTTACTTTCTTCACTGTTTCATGATAAACTTTATCTAATTTTCCATCGTTTTCAGCGACTACTTTTTCAGCTAATGTGTGCTCTGGAGTCACGAATAAACGCCACACACGATCTAAGAAACGACGGCTTCCATCTAATCCTTCAGTTGACCAAGCGATAGCTGCATCAAGTGGTCCCATGAACATTTCGTATAAACGTAATGTATCTGCTCCATGAGATTCAACGATATCATCTGGATTTACAACGTTTCCTTTAGATTTTGACATTTTCTCATTGTTTTCACCTAAGATCATTCCTTGGTTGAATAAACGTTGGAATGGTTCTTTTGTTTCAACAATTCCTAAATCGAATAATACTTTGTGCCAGAAGCGAGCGTATAATAAGTGTAATACAGCATGCTCTGCTCCACCGATGTATAAGTCAACTGGTAACCATTCTTTTAATAATTGTTTGGCTTCTTCTGTATTTAATCCAACATAGTCTTCACCTTGTTTTAAGATATAGCCAATGTAGTACCAGCAGCTTCCAGCCCATTGTGGCATTGTATTTGTTTCACGACGACCTTTTACTCCATCTTCACGTACAACTTCTAACCATTCTTTTGCATTAGCAAGTGGAGATTCACCTGTTCCAGATGGTTTGATGTTATCCATCACCGGTAATTCAAGTGGTAATTGATCGGCTTCTAAAACAGACATTGTTCCATCTTCCCACATAATCACTGGGAATGGTTCTCCCCAATAACGTTGACGAGAGAATAACCAGTCACGTAGTTTATAGTTAACTTTACGAGATCCAGCACCATTTGCTTCTAACCATTCAATAACAGCAGCTTTAGCATCTGCATTGTTCATTCCGTTAATGAAGTCTGATTCGATATGCGCACCGTCTCCAGTGAAGGCACCTTCTGTAATATCTCCTTCAATGACTTGCTTGATTGTTAAATCATATTTTTTAGCGAATTCGTAGTCACGCTCATCGTGTGCAGGCACTGCCATAACAGCTCCTGTTCCGTAGCTTGCTAAAACATAATCTCCGATCCAAACTGGAACTTGAGCTCCTGTAATTGGATGAATCGCGTAAGCTCCTGTTGCCACACCTGATTTTTCTTTATTTAATTCTGTACGCTCTAAATCAGATTTTGCTTTTGCAGCTTCTTGATAAGCAACAACCGCTTCTTTACATTCAGGCGTTGTAATTTCATTTACTAATGGATGTTCTGGTGCTAAAACAACGTATGTTACACCGAATACCGTATCAGGACGTGTTGTAAACACATCAAATGAATGTTCTGTTCCATTAACTTTAAAGTTAATTAACGCTCCTTCACTCTTACCGATCCAGTTACGTTGCATATCTTTAATGCTTTCTGTCCAGTCTAATCCATCTAAATCTTCAAGTAATCGTTCAGCATAATGTGTAATTTTAAGCACCCATTGTTTCATTGGTTTCTTGATTACAGGATGTTCCCCACGTTCAGAGACCATTTTCCCATCAACATTTAAAACTTCCTCATTTGCTAAAACTGTTCCTAACCCTTCACACCAGTTAACTTCAATATCTTTAATTTCAGCTAATCCCATGTTATATAATTGTGTGAAAATCCATTGTGTCCATTTATAATATTTTGGATCAGTTGTATTTAACTCTTTATCCCAATCATATGAGAATCCTAATGATTGAATTTGTTTACGGAATGTATTAATGTTAATATCCGTAAATTCACGAGGGTCATTTCCTGTATTTAATGCATATTGCTCAGCTGGTAAACCGAATGCATCCCATCCCATTGGATGTAAGACACGGTATCCTTGCATACGTTTCATACGAGAAACAATATCAGTTGCTGTATATCCTTCTGGGTGACCGACGTGAAGTCCCGCTCCAGATGGATAAGGGAACATATCTAATGCATAATACTTAGGTTTTGACTTATCTTCAGACGTTTTGAATGTCTTATTTTCTAGCCAATAATTTTGCCACTTTTGTTCAATCTGTTTGTGATCAAATGCCATAATTCTACCTCCGGGGCCCCCGGCCTGCGAAGCAGGTATCCTCCACTGCTGGGGTAATCTTAAATTTGTAGGTGAGTCTACTATTCATTAAGAAAATTTAAATAATGCCTTCTTTTCTTAAATGATTAAGAAAACTCCTCACTAAAATAAAACCAAATATTATGAATAATTTGTGACTAATCGATATAAATTATTCATTAATACAAAATAATGGATTAAATTCCATAAACCTATATCTTATTCTTTTTAATAAAGATGGGGATAAGAAAAATCATTTAGTTCGGCTTATACCTCACTCAAAGAGTTAAAGAGAACGCCCTCTGCCCACCAAAGGAGGGAAAGCTAAGAATCCAACTACTTCGCTGTGCGTATAGTTCAACTAATCTACTAAAGCCGATCGTTGAACTAACAAAAAAAGCCCTTAGAATATTTCTATTCTAAGGACGTAAATTACGCGGTACCACCTTAGTTGCAAGAGTCTAAAAAAAGTAGTCTCTTACCTCTCTCATCTTTTAACGCAAGAATACGGCAATCATTACTTAAATTTCACAATTGCAACTCCGAGGTGAGTTCATAAGTGTTCTATACGAATTTGCACCAACCATTCGCTCTCTACAATAGTCCGAACTTACTACTAGTCCTCTTCACGGTTCATATAAGTTTATTCTAGAAAAATTATATCAAACCTTTCACAAAAAACAAGATTTTTTATAAAAAACAATCACAAAAAACGTCATAAAACAATATCTCGTGCCACTAATTCACATCTATGATAAAATAAAAGACGATAAACAAACAACATACAACAATCCTCATCATTTTAAAGGACTATCTTAAATGATTCATTCGTGATTGATTTGATAAAAAGAACATACTAAAAACAGGAGGAATAGATAGATGAACAATCCGTTTCCATACAGCTATGCTGATAAACGATACCATACATTAAACTATCATTTACGTGAAAAATATAACCAAAAAATCTTCAAAGTCATGATTAATGCTGGATTTACTTGCCCAAATATTGATGGAACGGTTAAATACGGTGGATGTACGTTCTGTAGTACCAAAGGTAGTGGTGACTTTGCTGGAAATCCAGAAGACAACTTAAAAACTCAATTTAATCAAGTCAAAGAGATGATGCATCAAAAATGGCCTGAAGCAGGATACATCGCCTATTTCCAAGCCTTCTCAAATACACATGCACCACTTGAGGTCTTAAAACGTAAATACGAAGCTGTGCTAGAATGTGACCCTAATATCGTTGCTCTTTCAATTGGGACACGTCCTGACTGTTTACCAGATGATGTCGTCGACTACTTAGGTGAATTAAACAAAGAAGTCGATTTATGGGTAGAACTTGGGCTTCAATCAATGCATGATAAAACAGGAAAACTTATTAACCGTGGACATGATTATCAAACATTAGTCGAAGGCGTTAACAAACTTCGCGCGAAAAATATCGATGTCATCATTCATATCATCAATGGATTACCAGGTGAAACACATGAAATGATGTTAGAAACGGCAAAAGCTGTAGCGGGACTTGATGTCCAAGGAATCAAAATTCATTTACTTCACGTCATTGAAGGAACACCAATGCACAAAATGTTAGACAAAGGGATGTTAACACTCATGGAGAAAGATGAGTATATCGACTTAGTCGTTGATCAATTAGAAATCTTACCCCCTGAAATGGTTATCCATCGTTTAACAGGTGATGCCGTTCGTGAAGAATTAGTTGGACCGATGTGGAGTTTAAAAAAATGGGAAGTTTTAAATGCGATTGATGATCGCTTAAAAGAGCGTAACACATACCAAGGACGACTTTATCAAAAACCGGAGGAAAACTAAGATGGCACAGACATTAGAACGCGTTCTTCCCTTTTCAAAAAATTTATTAGAAAAAGCTTTAAAACCAGGTGATGTTGCGATTGATGGAACAGCTGGTAATGGTTATGATACGTTATTTTTAGCAGAAATTGTTGGTGAGTCAGGCCATGTTTATAGCTTTGATGTCCAAGAAGAAGCCATTCAAAGCACGCAAACTAAGTTAAAAGAAGCTGATATTAACCATGTAACTTTAATTCATGATGGACATCAACATGTCCTAAATTATGTGCAACAACCAATTAGCGCGGCGATTTTTAATCTAGGTTACCTTCCTGGTAGTGATCAAAGTATTACGACTCATGGTGAAACGACATGGAAAGCTGTCACTGATATTTTAAGCTTATTAAAGAAAAATGGGATTATTATTTTAGTGGTCTATCATGGACATGAGGAAGGAAAAGTGGAACGCCACTATCTAGAGGAGTGTTTTGAAACACTAGATACTAGAACAACTCAAGTTTTAACTTATCAATTCATTAACCGTAAAACAGCTCCATTCATCGTTGCTATTGAAAAACTACATTAAAAAAGCTACTTTAATAGTAGCTTTTTTTCATTCCTTAATTCAATCAATTAATGATAAGAGAAATCCAATTCCAGAAAACATCCCCTTACTCGTTTTAAAGAAACAGTCTTAAGAGTACACAAAAACAACGCTAATAATAAAAGGACCGACCAAACTAACTATCTTGTCATTAGAAATTAAAGCTTACAATATACTTTTACCATCACCAGGTGAAAGCTGCACCTGAAGTTAAATGAATAATTACTGGGATATCTTGTTGTTTAAACTTAAATAAAGACGGATCAATTCCTACTCTGACAGAATGGACCTTAATTTCATATCGATTTATCATATAAACACGACTCATCTGATGAATACATAAACTAATCAATAACAAGGCAAACAAATAAAATCAAAACAATCCTTATTCACTGCCCATCATCTCATACTAAATTTATATTGCTATCCCGTCTACTTATACATTGTTAACTACTTTACAAACTTTCTCGTATGATGGAATAAAAAGCGGGCACGAAAACCGAGTTTTTTGATGATTTGTTTTTGAACGATACGAAGTTGAGGATTTTTCTTCACACCTTCTGCTAAGTATAATGCGAAGAGTCCATCATTAATCGTTTGATGAAATCCTTTCTCCGGTAAGAGCCTTATCTGCTGTTGGGCCTCGTAGTAAACGTCAAGAATCCGATAAATTCCCTCTTCAAAGTTATGATAATAAGAAAAGAAATTAAGTTCTCCTTCTTCGATGTCTTCCTCTAAATCAATTAGATAATCAAGCATAATATGAAGTTCTTGCACCGCTGGAAACATTGCTTGAAAAATACACTCAGGTTGGATTTGATAACGGTCTTGATTCATTGCATAAGCCACCATCGTAAAAATTCCAAGTGTTGAACCACAGGCTGCCCCAAACTCAAACCAAGTTAAATCACCTGCTAATCGTTTTTGCTGACTGCTTAATTGAATTAATCGAACTTCCCGCTCTGATACTTTTAAATGCTTATAAACTTGTAAATCTACATACAATCCAGCTAAGCGACCAAGCCAAGAAGCATAAAGCGAATAGTGAGGAATCTTTTTTAATGATTCTTGGCACAAGCGGACAAGCATATTCAAATAGCCTCCATCGAGTTGCTGTGTTTGATACTGATAATAATTTGGAGCATGAGGAGTTAGTTTAAAGACATCTAATAACGACTGATGTAAACGACGAAAATTCGTTTCATTAATAACATTTGTTTGATCTACTAAATTATCTAAATAGTCACACATCGTCTGATAAGCCGTCATAAATTTTAAATAATCGGCTTGATACTCATCACTTACTAAGACTGCATAAAAAGATGCTCCATAGCAATGAAAAGCTTTTTTTGAAAGACTCGCTAACGCTTCTCGCTTTAATTTCGGATCGGTAATTTGTTGCGCATGTTGTTCATATAAACTTAAAAATGATTTCGTCTTAGGTTGATACGATTTATAAAAAGCTGTCATTAAGGCTGGATAGAACATGTTTTCACCTCTCAATCGATACCTCTATAGTGTAGACCAAGGTTCCAGCGTTCAATCATCATTTGACTGAAATGTCATTCATTCTTACAGAAACCTCTTCTTTTCGACAGACGTAACCGATTACAACCTTTCCCTATTCCCCTTAGTTTTCTACTTTTTTACAAATGTAGATGTTATAATGATTGTGTATTTATGGAAAAGGAGGAATAAATAGTGAGGGGAAGCAAATTACAAAAACTACTACATGTTCTAAAAAAACATGATCATAAAAACGACGTCTATAACTATGCCATTCCTGATTTATGGAATGCATGGAACTATCAAGGAGAGGAAATGGTGCGTACTAGTTGGGGGGAACTCATCGTTAATCCATACAACTTCTATAGTGAAGTGATCCAATCCTACATTTTGCCTCAGGCTAAAGACGACGTTAACTATAATCAATCGCTAAGTCAAATCAAGCAATCATATGAAGCTAAACCAGGCTATTTAGGGGGAGACTGGATTAAAGATTCAGTGGTTTATTCAATGATGGTTCGAACATCGACAGCTTGGGACCATGACCGAAGTGGAGATTTAGAGAACCATAACTTATACGATTTAAATGAAACAGGGACATTCGTAAAATCATTAGCATTACTTCCATTACTAAAGAAAATGGGAGTCGATACAGTTTATATGCTCCCAATTTCAAAATTTTCATTAAAAGATAAAAAAGGTGAATTAGGATCACCTTATGGCGTTTGTAACTTCTTTGAAATCGATCCTAGCTTAAAAGATAACATGACAGGTTCAGAGTTAACTGTTGAGGAAGAATTCCAAGCATTTGTTGAAGCTTGTCATATTTTAGATATGAAAGTGATGATTGACATCATCCCTAGAACAAATTCAGTTGAAAGTGATTTAATTTTAGAACATCCGGATTGGTTCTATTGGGTATATACCGATACATTCCACGAGTATTATCCACCATATGTTCCAGGACTCGGAAATACCTTATCACCTAAACCGGAATATTTACCTTATGTGTATTCATCACAAGCAGTATGGAATCATATTCGTAAATTCTCATATGCACCAAACATCATTGATCCTGAAAAATGGGAGCGCGTGGTAGAAGAATATCGCCAAACACCAGGGGCTTCTATTTTAGATTTAGTCAGCCGTGAATTCGGTTTAACTGTTGCACCAGCCTTCTCAGATCATATTAATGATGTGCAACCACCATGGACAGATGTCACGTTCTTCCGTATGTATATGGACCATCCGGTGGAAAGCCAAAAATACTTAGGCGGACAAGAGTTACCACCTTACATCTTATTTGATACAATTAAATCAAATTTATATAAAGGGAATATCGTTAACGAAGGATTATGGGCAACTTTATCTAACATTATTCCATTCTATCAACAAAATTATGGAATTGATGGGGCTCGTATCGATATGGGACATGCTCTTCCATCTGAACTCATCCATCGTATCATTGCCAACGCACGTACGAACGACCCAGACTTCTGCTTCATCGCTGAGGAGCTACAAGATGAAAATGCAAAAGTATCACGCGATAACGGATATAACATGATTATCGGTTATGGATTCTTCCAAGAACCTCGTACGTATGAGCATCGTACACACAAATTCATGTATGATTCACGTCACTTACCATGTCCTGTGTTTGCTGGAGGAGAAACTCATGATACCCCTCGCTTAGCTGCACGTGAAGGCGGACGTAAGTTATCTAAAATGTTAACCGTTATGAACATGTTCATGCCAAATGGGGTTCCATTCATTAACTCTGGACAAGAAGTTTATGAAATTCAACCGATGAATACAGGTCTTGATTGTCGTGACTATGAGCAATACGTGTTACCACACAACGATCGTTACTTTGGAAAGCTTGCACTCTTTGATAAATTCGCTATCCATTATCTCAATCATATGCGCTGGGAATTACCAGATACACTAGAAACTGTTTCAAAAATTCGTAAAGATCACTTAAGTACTTTTACGAAACTTGAAAACTTTGTATCGCTTGGATTTGATTACTTAAGTGACCCTGCGATTGGATTTGGATACATTGAGGAAGGAAAGCGCGGTCACTACAATAACAATGTTTTCATCATTGTAGCAAGCACTGATATGTATTCTCCAATTGATGTGACAGTTCATTTAGAGGATTTACGTACTCAATCAGGAAACACTTGGTGCACAGGTTCTTTATTATTCTCAACTCATGAATGGCAACGTGAGGTTCATGAATTTGATGGTAATCGTAATTTACGTGTTCACCTACAACCTGGTGAAGTTAAAATTATTAAACTATGATATAATAAAAGGTAACATCTCACGGTGTTACCTTTTTTATTGTAGGAGAGATTTTATGTCAGATCGCGTACTAAAAGTGGCTCTTTATAGTATTGGGAGTACCTTATTGCTTTTAATAATTACCATTCCACTAATTGCGATGTTATGGATTAGCGGGATTCAGTATCATAGTCGTTGGAATATTCTTCTCTTTATCGCTATGATTACCATCTTTGATTTATTAGCTGAGTATATAGGCAGAATGGTTGTCGATGGGTTTGCCTCCCTCTTTTCATGGCCAAGTAAAAAAAGATTACTTTTTCGTTATATCTTAGATTTTTTCATGACGCTACTTATTACTCACTTTGTTGACGAGTACTTCAAGGGGGTCTCTCTCTCAACAGGTGGCGAAATCATCTTTGCGATACTTATTCTTCTATTTACTGCCGTCCTCGAAATGAATACAAACGAGGAAAAGGAAGCATAAAGTTTCCTTTTTTTTATATAATAATAATATACCAAATAAAGGTGAAACTTGGTAGCGCTTTATCTGAGGTTTATGTATAATAAAAATAGATAGAAAAAGTTATCAAAAGGGGAGGATCCTGTTATGTATCAAAACATTTTAGTTGCCGTTGATGATAGTGCCAAGTCTAGACTAGCCTTTAAATCTGCTGTTGAAACGGCGGTAGCGTTCGATGCAAAATTAACACTGTGTCATATTAAAAAGAATACCATTATTTACACACCGATTGATCCATCGGGGATGTTATCAACGACTTACATTTTCAAACAAGATTTCTCAAGCTATATGGATGAGGAATTAGAAAAATATAAAGAAGAAGCTCAAAAAGCAGGAATCAAAGAGGTTGAAATCGTCCAAACATACAGTTCATCACCAGGGCTTGCAATTGCTGAAGTGATCGCTCCAGGTTATGAAGCCGATTTAATCGTTTGTGGAGCAAGTAACAAATCAGGCTTTGACCGCTTCTTACTCGGAAGCGTCTCACTTGATATCGTAAAACACGCAAAATGCGACGTCAACGTCATCCGCAACGGCGGAAAAAAATAACTTTTAAATCTAGATTAGCTGTATCTATATGATACAGCTTTTTTCATATTCAAAATATAAAGTGATAGTTTTAAAAAGTATCAAAATAAAAGTGTTGGAAATCTAAACAGAATGGGAAGGACATGAGATTAATGGTTCCATTGATACATGATTAATAGAACCGGTCTCTTTAGCCAGAGCACTCCAATAACAAGATGCTCCACACCCTTTATATTCTCTTGTTAAATGCCTGACGTTTGTGTTCCTTAGAACTATTAACCTATTATTTTTAAAAATAATTTATAAACATATTGAGCATTTTTTAGTATATCTCTACTCTATCCATACATCATTTTATTACTTAATTTATAAAAATAATTATAATCATCAGGAGATTCTTGTACGAGAAAATACCTTTATTCATTTTGCCAAAGTATCGAAATAAAAAGGGGGGACATCTAGACGGAATGCGAAGCACATGGGATTAATCGTGCATTGATGCACGACTAATAGGAACGGCCCTTTTAGCGGAGCACTCCAACACCAAGATGTCCCATCTTTATATCTTCTTATTAAATGACTGACGTCTGTGCTTTTTGGAGTAAAAATATAAATAAAAAAGGTGATTCCTCGAATCGAAGAATCACCTTGATAATCATTATCCTTGATAATTAACTAATGATAAGAATGATTTTGGATCTAGTGAAGCTCCACCAACTAATGCTCCGTCAATATGTTCTTGAGCCATTAACTCCTTAATATTTGACGGATTAACTGAACCTCCGTATTGAATACGAACCGCCTCAGCAACTTCACGTCCATACGCACGTTCAATTACACTACGAATATATCCAATCGTTTCATTCGCTTGCTCAGCTGTTGCTGTACGTCCTGTTCCAATTGCCCAAATTGGTTCATAGGCAATTACAACTCGTTTCACTTGTTCATCTGTTAATCCTTCTAATGCTGCAACTGTTTGAGTATCGACAACAGCATTTGTTGCTCCAGTTTCACGTTGTTCTAATGATTCACCGACACAAATAATTGGTGTTAATCCATTTGCAAATGCAGCGTGAACTTTTTTATTAACTATTTCATCTGTTTCGTTAAACATTTCACGACGCTCACTGTGTCCTAATACGACGTAAGAAACACCGATTGATGTTAGCATTTCAGGTGCCACTTCTCCTGTGTAAGCCCCAGCTGATTCAAAGTGCATATTTTGTGCCCCCACACGTAAAGAAGCCCCTTGACGTTTGACTAAACAGCGTAAGTAAGGAAATGGTGCACAAACCACTGATTCAACCACATCTGTTGAAGCAACATGATCTTTAACAGCATAAATAAATTGTAAAGCCTCATCACGCGTTTTATTCATTTTCCAGTTTCCTGCAATAATTGGTTTTCTCATTTCTCACACCTCATAATCTCTTCTTATTTTTCTGATATTTCCCCCGTTGAAATATCATCTTCTTTTTGTTCTTGAATTTGTTCCTTTTTACCTTTTTTTGGTTTTGTTCGGAATAATCCTGTTGTATTAAATACAAGCTCGACCACTAGTATCGCAATCACTAACATCACTAATCCATAAAACTTCGATGACATCGTATATAGGATAGCAGTGAATGAGAACAATGCTGCGATTCCATATAAAACAAGTACGCTTTTCACATGCCCTAAATTACGATCTAATAATTGATGATGAACATGGCCACGATCAGGTTTAAAAGGCGATTGCCCATTTAGTATACGACGAATGATAGCCCAAATTGTATCGAAGATTGGAACAGATAGCATAACAATTGGAATAATAAATGAAACAAAAGCCGCATTCTTATACCCTAAAAGGGATAAAACAGATACAGAGAAGCCTAAAAATAGCGATCCTGTATCCCCCATAAAAATTTTTGCTGGATGAAAGTTATGAACTAAAAAGCCTAATGTTGAACCGAGTAATAAACAGGACATCATTGCCACAAAGGCTTCTCCTTGATAGGCAGCTAAAATCGCCATTGTTCCAAATGAAATAGCTGATATACCTGAAGATAAACCATCTAATCCGTCAATTAAATTAATAGAATTTGTAATCCCGACAATCCAGATGACCGTTACAACTCCACCTAGCCACCCTAAATCAATTACAGGTAAAAACGGTAAATAAATCTTATCTATCATGAAATTACCATACAAAACCATAATCAAAGCTGCAACTAACTGAACGAGAGCCTTTGGTTTAGCAGGTAATTCAAACATATCATCAAGCATCCCAGTAGCAACAATGAGAAAAGAAGCAATAAAATAAGCATCAATAAATGCTATTTCATCTTGATCAATTGCATATCCTTTCACTTTAAAAATCATGTAACCTAATAGAAAAGCAATATAAATCGCCAATCCACCCATTCTCGGCATGATACGACTATGGACTTTACGTTTATTAGGTTGATCAACTGCATTGGTAAAATAAGCTAATTTCATCACATACGGCGTAATTAAACACGCTATTATGAAGCATAAACTTATGACTAATAAGTAAATCATCATGGCACCTCACGGTTAAATTTTTATGTTATTATATCACATCTAAGTAGTTAACAGAAGTCTATAGCCAAAATCCCATGAGTTTCTCACGCTTTTTCACCATATTTCTACTTTTTAAAAAGGTTGATTTATCCTATCTTCCATCCCTCAATACGAGCCAATTCATCCATTACTTCCATAAACTCTTCCATAAAAATACTTAAAATATCCTCATGTGCTTCATCTTCTTTTAAAGCTGTTTCTAATTCACGACTATACTCATACAACTCATCTGCCCCTAATTGACCGGCTAGTCCTTTAATGGTATGGACCGTACGAATAGCTTCATCCATATTCGACTCAATTAATTGTGGTAATTGCTCAACTACCATATAGAAATGCTTTCTAAAATTATGCGCAATACGTAGATATAAACGTGTATTTCCAGCAATACGTTCAAGTGCATAAGCAATGTTTAACATCGAACTTAGTTCAATTAATTGTTCAGCCTTGATTGGCTTCACTTCTAATGGTTTACAATTCAAGATGCGATACACACCATTCGATAACGTGTAATGATCCACTGGCTTTGGAACATACGCATCAACGCCATGACGTAAAATAAAATCTAGCTCTAAACATTGACTAACGCCCGTTAGTAAAATAACTTTAGCATCAGTATTAATTAACTTAATCGCCTTAAAGACATCCACACCGCTCATACCTGGCATAATGACATCTAGTAAAATACAATCATATTGACTAAATGTCTTAGCATAGTGCTTAATCGCACGCTTCGGATCTGAGAAAGCTGTCACACTATACCCAAAGCTTTCAAGTAAAGCCTCCGTAATCTCTAAGTTTGATAACTCATCATCGATAACCATGATTTTTCCAACACCACGTGGCACGGATTCTTCATTAACAAACTCTTCAATTCCATGATTAATTGGCAAATATAGCGTAAACGTCGTTCCCTTTCCAACAACAGAGTCAAGCTCAATAGCTCCGTTATGATTACGTAGTGTTTCAACGACACTTGCTAGACCCATTCCGGTTCCTTTCCCTACATCTTTTGTTGTAAAGAATGGCTTAAAAATCTTAGACATTAAGCTAGCATCAATCCCACAGCCTGTATCTCTAATTTTTAAAATAGCGTAGTCATTGGGCGTAATATTCGTATTTAATAAATTACCAGGAATCTCTTCTAGTTGATCGTGAGTCAACGTTAATTCAATGCAACCTTGGCCTTTAATAGCATCCCGTGCATTAATACATAAATTTAAAATTGCATTATTTAATTGAGATTCATCACCTAATACATAATATTCATCTGGCTCAATATTTAGTTCAATCTTAATTCGACGATCGATTGTATGTTTTAACATATTGACCGTATCTTTAACAATCTGTACTAAATCAAGATTCATACGTTTATTTTCCGGTTTATGTGAAAAGGCTAATAATTGGCGGGTTAACTCTGTCGAATGACGGACTGAACGTTCTATCCCATCCATATAACGCAACAGTGTTTCATCCTCTGTCATTGTTTTCATTAAGGCCACATAACCTAAAATTCCATTTAATTGATTATTAAAATCATGACTAACTCCACTTGTCAACTGCCCTAATGCTTGTAACTTTTGAAGTTGTCCATCAATCAAATCATGTTTTTTCTTAAATGATAAATCGAGTAATAGTCCTCGAACACGTACCTCACCTTTATTATCAATTACTTTCTCACATTTTAGTACGAGTGTTTCCCAAGGTTTATGTTTATGACGAATTAATAAATCTTGAGTTAACTCAGTATCCGGACTCAATAAAAAAGTATCAATGATTTCATTTATGGATTCATTATTAAATAAACTCTGTGAATTTTGAGTTTCTGAATCAAATTCTAATAACTGCTCAATCATATCACTCACGTACCAAATACATTCACTGACCCGATATTCAAAGAATCCGTAAGCTAAATGAAGTAATTGTAAATACCAATTGCTCGATCCAATTTCTACTTCTAATTGAGAATTAAATTCTAACCTATCAATCTCCACCACTCTCATATCTTCCATTCTGTTCTACAACAGATACCCCACTTTCTCTTAAATCTGTTCATCAATATAAATATCCCCTAAATTAGGAAATTTTATACCATATTTACAATTACCTTATTTTACTATATTCAATCCTATTATATGTTTTTTAGTCCTAACATTCAATCCCTTCTGTGTAAACGCAAGATAAATTAGCAATTTTGTTCATATTGCTAATGTCCGACTTTCACCTAAATGCATATACTAGAATATATAAGAAACAGTAACCTTTGTACACCGCAAAAAAATTTACTGCTTCTATCGTCGGTCTGCGTTAAAGACGTTTTATGATTTTAAGCCTGATACAGTAAATGTATGCTATTAATTTTTTTCTATTATAAAAAGCAGTAGTTTATATAAGGAGGACACTATGAAAAAAAAACAACTCTCCACTCATAGACAGTCCCAATCACCTAAACGAAAATCACGTCAAACGGAATCCTCTGATGAACTCATGCACAGTTTCATTGAACTCTTAACTGATAAAGTAAGTCAAATACATTCAATGATTGATGATATTCCTCTATCGTCTTCTGTTCATCCTGACAATGACACCTTAAATCCTTCCAACTTGACTGAAAAAAAAATAGAAACACCTCTAAATGAGCACAATCTTCTTCCCGATGACTTCGATCCCGATGAGCTTAGATTTCAGGCATCCGAATCATCAGCAACTACAGCTAGTGGAACAATAAATACAACTGGGCGTTTGGGAACAAGCTCGGGACAAAGTTTTGGAACAAGTGGTGGTGTAGCAAACAGTGGTCAAAGTGCGGCTGCTATAGCTCATGGAACTGGTTTTGACTATGCTCCTCCACAAACCACAACTTATTGCTATGGTTTTACCAACTCTGAATTCTTTGCCTTTATCGGAAGTTTGGACCCAGTCGAATATATTTTAGTCGTTACTGTTATTGCCATTATTATCGGTGTTGAACTTAATGTATTTGAACGACAAATTGTCGGTGGTGCTTTAGTTGATATTGGAGTCACCCTTGGAAATATGGTAGAACAAGAACTCTTCCAACGATCTCGGCAAAATGAGGCTGCAAGTCGACAACGAAATGAAGCCGAACAAACGGACTTTGACAATCTCTATAACGATATTGATGTATTACAAGCTGAAATTGATGCCATTAAACAACAATTAGGAATGAATCAAACTTAAAAGGACGTTCATCATTAAAAAAGTGACGTCCTTTTTTAGTTATTCTAAACAAAAATATTGACTATACGGTTACCAGATAGTTTAGTATACTAAAAAGAAACTTATATAGAAAGGTATGAGAGAAATGATGAAGAAATTTTTAAGTTATGCAATTCCCTCGGCTTTAGCCATGTTTATTTCATCTTTATATACAGTCATTGACGGTATTTTTGTAGGACAAGGAGTGGGAGATCTTGCATTAGCGGCCGTCAATGTTGTAATTCCCCTAACCATTATGTTATTTGGTATGGCAACCATGTTCGCCGTCGGAGGAGGAGCACTTATTTCTAAAAACTTTGGAAGTGGTAATATCCAAAATGCCAACGTAATGTTCCGCCAAGTTTTTAAATTTTTATTGATTCTTAGCCTTTTCATTAGCATCATCTGCTTCCTCTTTACAGGACCTATTGTTAAAGGATTAGGAGCAACCCCTGACTTATATGAAAGTGCTAAAATTTATTTAAGATTCTATTCAATCTTTTGCATTCCTAATATTATTGGAATTGCCCTTAATAGCTTTATCCGAAACGATGGTAACCCTAAATTAGCCATGATTGCGACAATTTCGGGAGCAATCACAAATATCGTACTCGACTATCTCTTCATTTTCCCGCTACAGCTTGGCTTATTTGGAGCAGCACTAGCAACTGGTCTTGGACAATTAGTGACAGTTTCAATTCTTTTAATTCACTTTATTCGTCGTCAAGGACAGCTTCGATTCGGAAATGTTAAATTAGACTTTAAAATCATCAAAGAATTTTCAAATATTGGATTTCCATCCTTCTTTGCTGAAGCTGCTTTCTCAGTCATTATTTACTTAACCAATCTTGCCTTAATCACAACCGTTGGAGAAGCAGGAATTACGACTTACAGTATTATCAACTATTTAACAACACCAATTTATCTACTTCTACTTGGATTAGCCTTTGGGGCACAACCATTAATCAGCTATCATTTCGGTGCAAAAGAACAAGAACCGATGATGAAATATTATCGTCTGACCAATATCACAAACTATCTCATCAACTTAGTATTTATTGCTATTTGTTTGTTCTGTGGTCGTCCAATTATCAGTGTCTTCACTGAGGACCCAACAATTATTGACATGGCCTATATTGGTCTAAACATCGTCAATGCAGCCTTTATTATCGTTGGAGTTAACCTGAATACAACTATTTATTATCAAGCCATTGAGATGACAAAATACTCAAATTTATTGTGCGCTTGTCGCTCAATCATTTTCTTACCTATCGTTTTATTCATTCTAACAACCGTAGTTGGGTTACATGGAATTTGGGCTGCACTCTTTATCTCTGAATTATTAACGATGTTATCTTTCTTAATCTTTACAAAAATGAAGACCATCACTGAAAGAGCTATTCAATGGGCTTAATGTAAAAAACGGTTCATCATGAATCGTTTTTTTGTTATAGATCTTCATCGTCTGTTTTTAAAAAACCAACAACTTGTTTTAAATCTTGATTAACATAAACTTTGATGACAGTATTTTGTTCTGTTTTAAAATGGAAAATTATTTCGCGATCATTTTCTTTTACTTTTTGATCAATGAGTGAAACTTGTTTAGCGATGTCATGTTCAGATAAAAAAGCAACTGCCAATTGTTCTAAACTTTCTTCACTGTATTCCGTTGGCTCCGAATGAATTTCAACAAAAATTCCATTTAAATCGCCCTCTTTATACTCACCAGTTACACGAACTACTTCATTATCCTTAGGCTCACTCCCTCTTATTAAAGTCACCCGATCCCCCTCATAAATAGGTTCATTTGTTTCTTGATCAATAAGTTCCCCTTCCTTTTGAACTGTTGCTGAAAAATCATTCAAGACTAACGGAAAATCAAAGTATATTTGATAGTCTTGGACTAAGTAATCAACTAATAACTGATCAGATTCACTTAACTTCTTTGATGAACATGCACCTAGTAATATTCCAACGCCTAGTAACATCCCCATCCATTTAAAACGTCTCATTGTATATACCTCCACTTCAATATACCTTAGTATCGGTTAATTAAATTCAAAATAACCAGCTAATCCTCTCAAAAGACAAACTTGCCTTTTGAGAATGTTAAATATATACGTTCCGATAAGTTTTTCACAACGCAAAAACTAAATAAGCCCTAGTGGAGGATACATTTTCTTCGAAAATGCCAGGGGTCCCAGTCTTAAAACGGTTGATGAACTAAGATTGATTCTAGAAATATGAAATATATTTCGGTGTCTATGCTTCTTATTATATCCCTTATACCTCAAAAGCTTTATCTTGAAAAAAAGCCTAAATCATCAAATTTTTACGATATTCGGACCCGTCATCTCTACCTGCATCTTTGACACTCCGACTTTTCCTCTTGATATCCGAATAACACCACACAGATAATTACTTTTACAACTTCTAAGATTGCCTTCATCATCAACCTCCTTTATTCAGTTTCTATCTAAAAACAGATTAATTTTTTTACATCTCTACATTCAAACTAAAGTATTAAGACATCATGAACACTGCCTAATTATAAAAGTAATAAAAGTCTTGTTGATATAAAAAATAACTACTTCTTATATAGTTCGAAGGTATATTCATCATAACCAGCCATCACTACTAACACAATCACTCGAAGAACTTCTATTAATCGTTCCATTGTATCATCTCCTTGCTCTTGATGTCTTCATAATACTGCTCCAGTCGATAATCTCCTATTTCAATACGTAACAATAATCTTGCAAATTTGTCACCTTTGATATTATTCCTATAAATTGGATATATATTCATAAAGTTTACAAAAAAGTAATATAGATGATTTTTTCACAATATAAATTCATATTTTGGCATTAAAAAAACCAGGATTATTTTCCTGGCTTCACATAGGCACTAATAAACTGATAAATTCCGTCAAAATATTCTTTCTCCATGAGACTATCCGCCTCACAGTGACCGAGTCCTTCAATATACCATAATTTTTTATTTTCATGTGGAATCGCATCATAAATATACTGACTACTTTCAGGAGGCGTCACTTTATCGTCTGTTCCATGAATTAAAAGAACAGGAACACTAATATTTTTTACCGCATCGACAGGCTGAATATCATCATAAGTTAAATGTTCTTTTACCTTTAACACAACATTCCCCGCCCATTTGGCAAAACTAACTGGTAAAAATGGAATATCTTCCGCAATAATCCCTAATTCAACAGCACTCTCCATCGTATGATATGGCGCATCTAGCACATAAAAATCAACATTTCTTCCTTCTTCATTTAACTCGGTATGCATCGTTGATGTCGCAGCTCCCATTGAAAATCCGTGTACACCGACAATTCCATCTGGATAAAGTAAACGAGTATACTGTGCAACAGCTTCTAAGTCAAAACGTTCATATAACCCAAACGTATAATTATCCCCACCTGTTAATCCCGTATTACGTTGATGATAAACGACAACATTATACCCATTTTCTAAGTAATTAAAAGCAACATTTAAGACTTCATGATAATTACTTCCGATTCCATGTACAACGATCATCGCATCTGATGTTTCCTCGTTAGCTTTAATACTCAGTGTCTCAACTTCGTAATCATTAACTTCACTTTTAACAAATACCGTCTCATGTTCATAATTTGCAAGAGTATCTAACACTTTATCCTCTCGCGTTGAATAAAACTCTTCCATATCTTCTGCTTTCACAGATGGTTTCTTTCCAACGGTCCCATCATAGACCATTCCACCAATAATCCAAGTTGCAGCACCTAAAGCAGCTACTGTTGCCGTTGCGGCAATCCCAGACCCAATCACAACCTTCTTCTTTTTCATGACATCACCTCATTACTTTTAACTTCAAATTATTTATTCTCATTATAACAGACATTATTTTGTTCTTCAAACTTTGTAGATTGTTAACTTTTTACACTCATATTCGACATTATCCTTCATATACTATAATTGTTGTGGCACACAACAAACTTCTAAGTCTGGAGGATTTGGTATGTTAGATAAAAATCCTAGTATCAAATGTAATGTCAGCAGTTGTAAATTTAACAATAAAAATAAACACTACTGCAAACTAGAGACAATTAAAGTTGGAACACACGAAAAAAATCCAACTCAAGTCGAATGTACAGATTGTCAATCATTTGAACTTGAATAACTTCATCCTCTCCTAATATCTTTTAGCTAGACCCATCGGTCTAGCTTTTCAATTTCCCGGGAAAAGGGGCCCCGGCAGTGAGCAAAGCGAACAATCCTCCATTGCTGGGGTATGAGGCGGGGCCCCCACTGCTGAACAACTCCTCTGGTGGGGAACGAGTTCAAAGTTATTACTTGATACACTGTTAAATAAATTTACAAAAATATTTCCTATCCCTAGTCAATGATTCAAACTTCTTACATAATAATTTTAACTATCTCCATCTATACATATTTCGATAAAAAACGAATAAATACAAAGCATAAGAGATATTATAAAATGCTTCTTACTTTTTATTCTTCCACACATGACTTAAAAAATACTAATCCTTATTTCTGTATAACTTCTATACTTCTTTCTTTGTTACTTTACTATTTTTTCTAAATATCCCTATACTTCTATAATTTAATCTATTGGGTTATTCCTGCTCATTAAGGACCTTCTTTTCTATCCTATTCTATTAAGGACATTTTGTATCAATGAATACATAAAAAAACTCCACTCGTGTGAAGTTTTCCTACCGCTGTATAAATGATTAACTGATTTACAAAAATAAATTCTTAGATATTTAAAAGAAAAATAATTGGATAATCCCTAAACTAATTGATAATGTGATAAAAACCTTTGTCAGTAATAGTTTTTTCTTAAAGAAGCACCCCATTCCAATAAGACTTACTCCACCAATCAACCATGCAATCATTTTTGAAATCATATAATTAGTTGGTAATGAACTAACGGATAAATATACAATATACCAACTAATTAAAAAACAAAGCCATACCATCACTTGATTAAAGCGTTCACGCTTTGCTATCCATAATAATGCCACACATATCAACGTCACCACAAACAAACTGATCATAAAAATCAATAAGATCCCTAGTGCCATCCACATTCCTCCTTAACACCTGTATTATAGCACACAACACATTTATATTCTATGAATTACATTTTTAAAATTTCTCTTAATATCTGTGATATACTTCTACATATACGTCATCTCATTTTAACATTAATTATTAACTAATCTATATAGCAACAGAGATATATCTTACCACTCTACATCAGACTTAATTAATGAACCGCTTATACCAAGGCATCCTATAGTGTGGGGGTCACCTACCATTTTCGAAGAAAATGTATCTACCGCTGGTAGGGCTTGGGTTCCCTACGCTACGTGGCTTAATCGAAGATTAAGATCGTAGCTTTCCTCCTCTAGTAGGGCTGGGGTCACCTACCATTTTCGAAGAAAATGTATCTACCGCTGGTAGGGCTTGGGTTCCCTACGCTACGTGGCTTAATTGAAGATTAAGCTCATAGCTTAGGCCTATTTTTTACGATGTAAAAAAACTTATCTAGATTTATATATTATATCAACAACAAGAGGTCATCTATATGCATAACTATGTTCAAACTGCACAACAATTCCGAGAAACCGTGTTAACTGAATTGAAATTCCTTCCAAACTCGGAAAAATACTGTACACTTTATACTGATCCTAATACGCCTAAAAATGGATATTTTCTATTATATGAACGTCCTGGGTACTACGATTTCGGTATTGCCGATTATACCATTGATCATCCTTTCTCGATTCAATTTAATAATCCACAACGTCTCGTCCGTTTTGGTACCGTGTATAAAGGAACGACAGAATTTCAATTAGATAATGAGCCGGTTTCTTCATTCAAACCTTCCTCATTCTTTGTGGTTGAACAAGGATTAAAAGGGAAGCAAACATGGAGTACAGGTCAACATTTTCATGGAGCCGAAATCACCATTTATGAGGATTATTTTACTGATATTATCCAACCATTACTAAAAACGAAACTTGACTTTGATTTATTCGTTAAAAATTATACGTATCATTATCTTCCACTAGAAGTTATTTCTATTATTCAAACGATGCAGACTCTTTCTAATAAAAATACACTCGATCCACTACAATTAGAAAGCTATATTCTACAATGCATTTCCATCATTATTCAAACAATTGAAGAATCGCCGAATAATACATTTACGAATCAATTAGATTATGGAAAAGTTCAAATTGGAACAGATCGTTACCTACACTTAAATGCTCAAGATATTCAAAGCATCCAAAAAGCTCATGACATCTTGAGCCGACAAATCGAACATCCACCGACAATCGAAACACTCAGTGAAATGGTTCTACTTCATCCACAAAAACTCAAAGCGGGATTTTCCCATTACTATCATATGTCCATTGGTGAATTTATAACCTCTTTACGGATGTCAGTTGCAGCAAACCTTCTCTGTACAACTGATTTAAGAATTTCTGATATTGCCCAAAAAGTAGGCTACCTATATCCGAGTAACTTCATTAAAATGTTTCGACAAACCTTTGAATGTACCCCACTTCAATACCGAAATAACAGTAAAAAATAAAAACCAGTCAACTCACGCTGACTGGTTTTTATTATCTTCTTTAATTAATAATACATTCCAACGAACAAGTAATGTGACACCGAATACTAAAATAGCAGCAATGTAAATTAACCAATAAATATGCCCTGTTAAGACTTCAATTAATCCACCAAATAAAATTTGTCCCAGTGGGATACATAAAATCGCAAATGCGGAACCAAACGCTAGAATTTTTCCTAACATTGAACTTTCAGTGGCTTGATATAAATAAGTCGCACTTAAAACATTAGCAATTCCAAGCACTCCCATGATGATCATTCCAAACACTGTAAACAAGGCCACACTCACTAACGCTGAACTACGACCAACTTGGAATAAAAATACAGATACGCCCATCATTGCCATTGAAATCGACGTTAAATAGAGTAAGCGATGCACGCGTTTAATGTGAAACTTCGCTGGCTTCCATGTAATAATCAGTCCACCTAGAATCATCCCTAGTGCAATCATTCCTTCAGCTAATCCATAAACTTCAGCCGATAACCTGAATGTCACCTTAATTAAATAAGGCGCCGCGATACTGAATACTGGAACTAAAAATAAATTATAGAACCCTGAGAATAAAAGCATACGGAACACAATCGGATTTTTATATCTTAAATACGTATAACTTTCTTTCATATCTGAAACAAAAGCCGAAGCAAAGGCTTCTTTTCCCTCTTTTTTCTCATGAGGAATATCTAAGAATAGCTCTAGTATCGCAGAGAATAAGAAACTAACCAGATTTAACACAACAACCCCGGTAATCCCAAAGAATCCATATAACATTCCTGCAAAAATTGGGCCTAAGAAGTTACTTAATGACGAAACTTGTTGAATAATTGCATTCGCACGAACTAAATTCTCATCGGCGACAATCACTGGAATACACGTGCTGACAACTGGTTGATAAATCGTTGAAATCGTTGATAACAAGACCATCACCGTTGCAATAATGAATACATGATCATTGCTATTAAACACAACACCTGCATAGGCCATTAATAAAACCGCACTTAATACATCTAAAAGGACCATTAACTTTTTCTTATCTCCACGATCCGCTAACATCCCAGCAATCGGTGAAATAAGGACGACTGGAATCATTGAAATCGCCAAAATCGTCGCAAAAACACTGGCTGATCCCGTTAAATCTAATAAGTACAAAGATAAAGCAAATCGTTGAATCGAACTACCAAATAAAGAAATGATTTGCCCCAATACTAAGATATTAAAATTTTTATCATACAACTTTTTCGACATAGCGTCTCCTTTTTCAAAACTTACTTCTGAATATCGAAATCGACACAGATTGGATACTGCTTGCTCTCATCTAATTGTAAGGTTGCTTCAATACCATACAATGTACGTAAATTATCCTTTGTAATCACATCAAGTGGATGACCAGAAAACACGACCTGTCCATCCTTCACCCCAACTAAATAATCGGCAAATTTCGTCGCATTATTAAGTTCATGTAACACCATGACAATCGTGCGATTTTCTTCTTTATTTAACTTTTGTAATAACAATAAAATTTCTAATTGATGCGCCATATCTAAATAAGTTGTCGGCTCATCTAACACTAAGATTTCGGTATCTTGAGCCAGCGCCATCGCAATCCAAGCACGCTGACGTTGTCCACCTGATAAGCTATCCACCGGACGTTCTGCAAATTCAGCAATTCCAGTTACCTTCATCGCCCAATTCACCATCTCAACATCTTCTTGTTTTAAACCACCCATTGCACTTTGATAAGGGAATCGGCCATAAGACACTAATTCTTTCACTAAAAGACCTGAGGGAACAATTGGACTTTGTGGCAAGACAGCCATTTTCTTAGCAATCTCTTTGGGTGCTTGTTGTTGAATACTTACACCATTTAATTGGATTTCACCTTTTTTAGGTGTAATGATACGAGCAATGGTCTTTAATAACGTCGATTTTCCACAACCATTCGATCCAATAATCATCGTGATTTTTCCTTTAGGAATCTCTAAATTCATATTTTTAATAATATATTTTTGTTCATATGCCACATCTAAGTCTGTCACTTTAATAGCTTCCATCTTGTTCCTCCGACACTTCTTATTCTTTTAGCATTAAATAGATAAAATACGGTACCCCTACAATCGCAATTGTAATTCCAACTGGAATTTCAATTGGTGAGAAGACATTTCTTGAAATTGAATCTGCAAATAATACAATGATACAGCTAACGATAGCTGCCATTGGTATTTGTCTTCTATGAACCGGTCCCACTAAACGTTTCGCCACTTGTGGCCCTAATAATCCAAGAAAAGCAATATTTCCTGCAACAGATGTTGCTAAAGCGGCCAATGTAATCGCATAGATAAATAAAATCTTGCGCTCTTTTTCAACTTTCACCCCAAGGCCAATGGCAATTTCATCACCTAAATCTAATACGTCTAAAATCTTTGATTTCCAAATCGTTAATCCCAAGAAAATTAAAGCTAATGGAGTAATCAAATAGAAGAATTTCCAACTACTTCCCCATAAACTTCCGCTAATCCACGTTAACACTTGGTTATAATCACCTTGTGCCATATTTAATTGATATAACGAAATGAACGCATTAATCCCCACATTCACTCCAATTCCTGTCAGAATTAAACGAGTGGGTGAGACCCCTTTTTTATAACTTAAACGATAAATAAGTAGCCCACTTATCAAACTACCCACAATCGCGACAATCGGCATCACGAATAATGAGGCGTCTCCAATCGTACTATAATACGTCGTTTGCCCTGAAGAAATTAACAGAACAACTGCTAAAGCAGCCCCCGCATTAATTCCAATCATTCCAGGTTCAGCTAACTCATTTCGTGTCACACTTTGTAAAACACACCCTGATGTCGATAAACAAACCGCTACCACCATCGCAACGCAGATTCGAGGTAATCGAATATCAAAAATTGTCGTTGACTGAAGCTTAGATCCCCCACCAAATAAAGTACTCACCACTTCACCGATGGACATCGTATAACTTCCCCAACTAACCGCTAGTAAAAAGACAGCAACCAAAAGAAGACTCATGATGATACTGACGATCATTAAACGTTTTTTCAATCCTAACTCTCCTTTCTAACCATCCAAATAAATAAGGGCACACCAACTAATGACGTAAATAATCCAATCGGTGTTTCATACGGTTGATTCACTAATCGTGCGAGCACATCTGCCCAAATAACAAGCGTAGCCCCACATAAAAAAGACACCGGCATAATCACACGATAATCTTGCCCTAAAATTTTACGAACAATATGGGGGACAATTAAACCGACAAACGCAATATTTCCAGCCACAGCCACACACACCGCACACATCGGAATAATTAACAACAACGTCTGCATTCGGATTCGCACAGGATTTTGTCCCAGCCCAATACAGACATCTTCACCTAAGTTGACAATATTAATTTTAGGCGCTAAAAAAAGGGAAATAATTGTCGCAATTCCGCCCACTATGATGACTAATTGAACACTCTCCCATGTCGTGGCACGAAAACCACCCGAAATCCAAAACGCTAAATTTTGTGACTTATTCGTTAGTAATGCGATAACGGTTGCCATTGAAATAAAGAACGTACTTAATGCCGTTCCGGCTAATAGTAAGCGCGACATATTCATATTTCGTGCACTTTTCATACTAAATCCAAGAACTAGCAATCCACTCACTAACGCTCCAATAAAAGCTGCTAACGTATTACCGAGTAGCCCATATAAACTAGAGCTAGCACCTACTAAAGCAATCGCAAACGTTGCTCCTTGTGTAATCCCCATTAAAGATGGTTCCGCTACAGGGTTTCTTGTGACACCTTGCATCATGGCCCCTGTAATACCAAGAAGACCGCCTACAAAGGCGGTACAAATAACTCTTGGTATTCGAACATCTCTAACTAATTGCATATCTAAAACATCTTCGTAATGAAAGATACTATCCCATACAGTTTGCAAAGGAATACTCTTTGCACCTGCACAAATCGCAACAATTAGCCCGATTATTGCGAATAAACTACACGACGTAACAAGAAAAACTAATTTCTTATTCATGCATGCTCGCTAATAAATTTTGTACTTCTTCAACGAACACTAAACGTCCAATTGGGCTATAACCTTGGTTAAAGTATGGACTTGCAGGTAATGTAACTACATTTCCTTCTTTCACAGCTTTCGTACCATTCCAAATGCTGCTTGCTGTTAATGTTGCTAGATCTTCATCTGTTCCGATAGCAAAAATATAATCAGCGTCGATTTCTGCTAAACCTTCTAGTGAAACAACTGGTAAGCTAATATTTTCTTGTTGAGGCATTCCAACTGGTTTTGCTAATCCCATATCATTATATAAAATTGATCCAATACCAGCTTGATCGAAGATAAATAAGCTTCCTGCACTTGCTAAGAATGATAAATAAGAACTGTCTTCTCCATAAGTTGCTTTAATTTGTTTTCCAACTTCTTCAGCTTTGGCTAAATAGTCATTAATCCATGCTGTCGCTGCTTCTTCTTTACCGAACACTTTTGCAACGTGCATGAAATCTTCTTTCCAATCAACTTGCTTCATTTCAACCATGACAACTGGTGCAATTTTTGATAATTGATCATACATTTTCTCTTGAACCGTTGAGATTACAATTAAATCAGGTTCTAAAGCAATAATCGCTTCAACATCCATTTCAGCTAACATGCTATAACCTAAAATTTGTGCATCTCCTAACACATCTTCTAAATAAGTAGGGAATTTCGTATAATCATAGCCATCACTATTTGCTGTTCCGATAACGTCATATCCTAAAATAGATAAAATATCACTTGCTCCACTAATATCAACAATACGTTGTGGATTCACCGGGATTTCAACTTCACCTTTTACATCCGTTACGGTACGCATTTCAACATTTACATCTGAACCTTTATCACTGCTAGAACATCCTACAAGCCCTAACATTAAAACAAAAACACTAGTTAATAATAAAACTGTCTTTTTCATACTAACGCTCCTTTTTTATTTCTTATAAACTTTATAGTTAGCACCCGCTAACTGATAAGAGGATTATACAAAATAAGCTTCTTGCAGACAAGTTTTTCACCTTTTTTAATTATTTTATCATCTTATATAATTATTATTCTTTTATTACACGAATAAATTTACTATTAGTATGTCCTAACTTCCAGTTATCTTTCATCTGCAATAAAAAAAGGTGTAAGAAATTATCCTACACCTTTCTATATATAAAGTAAAAAATAATCTAGATATTTCAATTCATACTTAGTTCTTAAAATACTTTGATAGTGGGTCACCTATGCTACGGAGTGAGTTTACGAACTCGTAGCTTTCCTCCGCTGATAGGGTTTGGGTCACCTACCATTTCCAACGGAAATGTATCCTCCACTAGTAGGGAATGGGTCACCTATGCTACGTAACGAAGTTCGTAGCTTTCCTCCGC
>OOCW01000154.1_pt1 | contig 77375 bp, 64 predicted proteins | sample 1671201 | NCBI WGS metagenome assembly OOCW01 (sample SAMN06348132, study PRJEB24527) | human gut metagenome | biome: human gut; feature: ankylosing spondylitis patient; material: feces | host: Homo sapiens | place: China | collected 2015-10
GTTCTTTTGGACCACTGACCCGGACCTCTACACAATTTTCAATTTCTCTCATAGTATCTCCCCCTTCATCTCTTATTTATATATTATACTCTATTTTATAATAAAAAGGTAACTAATACCAAATATATGTAACGTTAGTTAATTTTATTAAGTATTTAGATTTAATTAGAACATCTCCATCTTTAACTAGGTCGAATAAATAAAAAAGCTATCGTAAATGATAGCTCTTTCGTGGTATCTGCTCTAATTTATTTAGATTCTAGTTTTTCTAAACGGTTCTTATAAAACTCTTGTTTTCTAAGCCCGATAGCATCTTTGATGTGTTGAATAAATAACAGATTCTCTTGGTATGGTGCTAAAGAATTAGTTAAATACATAAACTCATCATCCGAACTAAAGAATTCAGATTCACTTTGGCACAAGAAGTGTACTGGATTTTTGCGTGCTAGTTTAACGTATTCTGCTTTTCCCCACTCCTTAAAGGTTTGGCTGTTTTTGTCACGTAATAAATCGACGGCATTTGATCCATGAGAATAAAAATTTTTAAATGATTCATATAAATCCTCATCATTAATTTTTAATTCTAAGCGCTCGTTTTTAATAAACGCAAGTATCGTTGGTAACTTATATGTTTTGGACATGGCGGTTTTCTCAATCATATTGATAAAGTTTGCAGCTGGAGTATCTAACCAGGCTATCTCTTCGTCACTTAAATCATTCTGATTCTTTAAGAAGTTTAAGTAGTTTTTAAACGGATTGATTTTAGCTTTAGATTTGAGATTTAAATAAATGGTTTCATCCATATAGGTAAATAGCTCAGTACGTGAGGGTCGATGACCTAACTCGGCTTTGATTCGTTCATATTCTTCAACTAAAAGCTTCTCTATTTTAATTGATGAGCGATCCATTTTCTCAAATAAGTCAATTAAGCGGAAATCAAAATCCATGATGCAATCTTCTGGTAATAAGGAGTCTTCTTTAATGACATCACTTGCTTTCTTGAATTGTGACTTTGATGCACCAGTCATTAAATAAGGTGAAAAGTTTGCTTTTTTATAGTTTCCAATAAAATCAAGGACATTTAAATAGTGCTTATCCTTATATAAACGTAACCCACGTCCTAATTGTTGTAAAAAGATCGTTGGTGATTCTGTTGGACGTAACATCATGACCATATCTAAAGAAGCAATATCTAGCCCTTCATTAAACATATCCACCGAAAAAATCACATTAATTTCACCTTTAACTAGTTTGCTTAATGCTTTTTCTCTTGCCGTATTATGAACTCCTTCATCTCCACTGTACACAGCACAGGCGCTTACCCCGTGCTTCACAAAGTAATCTGCCATAAATTCTGCATGATGTTTGCTCATACAAAATCCCATCGCACGTGTTGAACGATACTTTTTATAATGACTGAAAATTAAATCAGCTCGCTTATGAATACTTAACGCCTCTTCAAGTTGAGTCGTCTGATATTTTCCGTTACGATAGTCAATGGTCTCATAATTTACCGTTTCATCAAAGATAGCATAATATCTAAACGGAACTAACCACCCTTGGTTAATAGCTTTTTTAAGGGGTGCTTCATAAACTAAATTATAATCACAGATCGCTAATACATCTTTACTGTCTAGTCGCTCAGGTGTTGCGGTTAATCCTAAAAGGAATTTTGGTTTAAAATATTGAATAATATTTTGATAGTTTTGAGCGACCGCATGATGAAACTCATCCACAATGATATAATCGAAGTAATCAGGTTGAAATAGTTTCAAACTATCATTTTTACCTAAACTTTGAACAGATGCAAAAATAATGTCTTTAGTCGTGTCTTTTTGAGTCCCCATAAAGAAACCACGTTCACTTAAAGGACGAACATTTTTAAAACTCTTTTCTGCTTGTTTCAAGATTTCCTCTCGATGCGCCACAAATAAAATTCGTTGATACTCATGTGAATCAAAGGCAGCTAAATACGTCTTCCCAATTCCAGTTGCAGCAACGATAAGCCCTTTATCAAACCCTTCTTCTCTTGTTTTCTTTAAATGATAAAGAGCTTCTATTTGAGCACCACGCGGTGAATATAGATCCGTCACATAGGATGGTGCCTCATCCGCTGCAACTTCTGTAAAGTTTGTATTTGGAAACGGTGTTGTTTGATAGATTTTATTTTTCTTCCAATTCTTTGAATAGAAATCCAGTTCTGCATCGGTAATTTTAATGGAATGATTATAAAATAAATCTTCAAATACTTGATGATACTGCTCATACTCTACCTGATGCGTCAGTTTATCAAGTTTGAAATTCCACTCTACCCCACTTGTAAAAGCAGATTTAGACAAATTTGAGGATCCAATGTACATGTCAGCCCCATCTTCATATTCGAAAAAATAAGATTTGGCATGAAAACTACGATTAGGCTCATTAAAAAATCGTAAATCCGCACTATCACCGAAGATATCTTTCAATCGATACAATGCCGAAGGCTGTGTAATATTCAAATAATTCCCTGTTAAGATTCGAATCGGAATATTTTTCGTTTTAAGTTCTATTAAATCTTGTTCTAATAGTTTAACCCCTGATTCCATTAAAAAAGAAACGATAATATCGATTTTTTTAGCTTTTTTAAAACTCTCTTTCATATGATGATACAGATAATCATCATACCCTGTAATACTTTTAAGTGTTGTCACCATTTTCACCCCACCTTACACTTTGGTAATATTTTATCATTCTTTTGAAATTTTTGACAGAATTTATCTATTGAAATATAATAAAACTAATTAAAGTACAGAGGAGAATGACCTATGATTCAATACGATAAACTAGTCCGTGATTTAATTCCGGAAATCATCGCAGCATCAGGAAAAACAGCAGACATTGAAATTGTTAATAATGACGTTGCCTTTAATTATCTAGTTAAAAAACTAGATGAAGAAGTCACAGAATTCAAAACAGACAAAAACCTAGAAGAGTTAGCCGATGTCATGGAAGTCTTATTTGGATTAGCCCATAAACTTGGCTACACCGAGCAAGATTTACTAAACAAGCGCCAAGAGAAAAAAGAAGCACGTGGAGGTTTCGAAAAAAATATCATCTTAAAATCAACAAAATAAAAAGACACTCCTAATGTCAGTAACTAAGTCTAACAATTGAGGTGTCTTTTTCCTTAAGCTATTTTTTTCATAACGACATTCAACCAACTAACGTTCTCACGCCCTGGAATCACATCTGTTGTGACTTCTGCTTCTTGAAGTTCTAAATTAGGAAACTCTTTCAGTAAGGTATTGAATGAAACTTCAGTAAAGTCATTAAAGTATCGTCCTTCACGCTCACCTTCAAAATCACCATATTTAAATGAAGCATAAAAATAGCCATCATTTTTTAACGCCGTTTCTACTCTCTTTAGTGTCTCTTTTAATTCATTAGTTGGTAAATGTAATAAAGAGGCGCATGCCCATACTCCATCAAACTCATTAACAGCATCTAGTTCATTAAACAACTGACAAATCACATCTTGCCCGATGTTTTTGCTTGCAATTTGACACAATTCTTTAGAACCATCTACGGCAGTCACTTTATAACCCTTTTGAAGGAACGCTTTACTATCTCTTCCCGATCCACACCCTAAATCTAAAATATGCGCATTCGGTTGAAGATATTTTAACAGCATCTCACGCTTACTATCAAACTCAATATTTAAAGTTGTTTCATTGTATGCCTGAGCACACTGATTATAATAATTTAATGTTTTAGTCATCGTTGCCCTCCTAAAGTTCTTTTTTACAGTGAATAGCCAAAAAGTAACATCCTTTTGCTACAATGTTTGCCTAAACCTTTTAAAAATAATTTAAACTAAGTTTAGTTTAACAAATTATAGAATAATATGACATACTTTTAACTTAAGGGTGTGTTTTAAATAAATGTTGATAGCTAAAATCGTGAGTATTATCAACTTTCATTCATGATTATTTTAGCCTAATCAACATTAAGTTCATGATTTTCATTAAATATCAACACTCTTCTAAAACAGAGCCTAATTTAATAAGCAATCCCATTGATCGTTTTTTTAAAAGACCTCAGTTGTATATTGAATATACAACTGAGGTCTTTCGCTTTTGGTAAAATTAACCATTAAAATAATAACGTTTCTTGTACTGCATCTTCCACGTAGACGCGCGAGGGAATCACCAAATGGGGTTGGACTTCGCCTTTAATGTGTTGGCTCTTGAGATATTCACATCCTTTTTTGAAGCTGGATGGAACGAGGCTTAGGGAATAGATATTTTCAAATCGACTATAGATGGAGTCCCCGCCTAGTCCTGATAAACAAATTAACTGGGTATTATTTTTCTTTGCGAGTTCAATGAGTGGTTTTAAAAGGTGGGCTGCATTCGTCTGGGCAAATGGGTTATCCATGAGTAAAACTTTTCCTTCTTCAAAGCTTGAGAAGATATCTGTTTCGTCTCGACGCATGAAAGAAAGTAAACTTGTTAAAATAACGAAGGCGGATAAGAATCCTTCCCCTCCTGAATTTTTCGCCACTTGCTCCCATGTGATTTGATATTCACGTTGCTCTTCAATTTTATATAATTTAATCTCAACATTTGACGTTCCAACGATTTGATCATAAAGCTGTTTGGTTGTCACTTGATGACCAATAAACTCTTCGATATTTTCATTATTTTGCATGAGTTGTAAGCAGTGTTGCGTTAATGAGTTGACAAAGTCGTTCATTCGCACGTGATAAACATTGGCATTACTTTGCCAATCAGGTAACTTAATACGAAGCATTTTAATGTTTTTCCCACGAATCGGAATACTTGAGTTTTGATCAATTAAACCGAGTTGTTTATGAATTTCTCCGACATAATCAAGTAACAATTGAATGACATTGCTTTTCTCTTTTTCGCTCATTTCAATATCAACATCTAACTTTTTCATTAGGCTGTTAAAGACTTGATGCATCGTGTCGTACTGCTCGATAAACGATTGGGGGACATGTTTGCATACAGCAAATCGTTGTAATGGACGATTAAAGAAGTCCTCTTCAAATAGAGGGAGGCGACTCATTCGATTAAACTCATCGCTAATCGAATGTTTTAACGTTTCGACCACTTTTTGTTGTTGTCTATAATCACGAAGTAACGTTCCTCTCTCTGTTTGCCATGCTTTTTCATCATAGCTTCGATAGCTTGGATCAATGACAACGTCTGTTTCAGGTAACTCTTGGTTATATTCGACTAAATTCGATTGCTCACGGGCGTATAACGCTAATAATTGCTCGAGCGTATGAAGACATTGCTTCACCGTTTTAATTTGTGCTTGATTTTGTGACAGCAATGTCATGAAATCACGCTTCACGACTTCAGATTTATCTAAAATCTCGGTTTCACCTAAATCACGTTTTAATAAATCATAGGCATTTTTCTTCTCAGTTTCATGTTTTGCAACTGAAATCTTTAACTCATTAATCACCTTTTCTTGTTCACGAAGTTCATGCGTCAATCGTTCAATCTCATGTAACACTTCTTCATGCGCAAATTTATCATAGGTTATGTGTTGGTAATCAGCATCTGAAAGTTCATAACGTTGCATGAGCGTATGAAGTTGCTCTTCTTCAAAGTTAAATCGCTTTTTCGCCGAAATGAGATCTTCCTCACTACGATGTAGCACCCCATCTAATTGATCTTTAATGGCCTCATACTCTGCTAATAAATCCTCCACATCTTTTCGTAATTCTTCTCCTTCTTCATAATGCTCAAAGCGTTGAAGAACTGCTTGTGACTGTGATAAACGCGCTTGTTTTTCACGCTCACTGGCTTTTAATCGATCGTATGATTCATGAAGTTCTGCTTGCTGTTGCATCGCCTCATCAATCTCGCTTAACGTTGTATTTAATTGCTCACGGATGTCTAATAACTCCTTCAGAAACTGAACATAACGCTCATAAGCGATTATAAATTGTTCAAAATCTTGAAGTTTCAATTGAGTAAAGTGAATCTGTTCTTGACGTGTCGTTAACTGTTTCAAGATCGTGTCTAATTCTCCACGAAGACGCTCTTTTTCCGCTTGCAAATGAAGGAGTTGTTGTTGTAATTCATCTTGTTGTGTTAAGGAATCAGAGAGTTGTTTTTTAGCATGATCATATGTTGTGGCAGATAGCTTTTGATATTTTAAGACACCTATTTGCTCCTCATATCGCTCAAGATGAAGACGTTGTGTGGCACACTTATCTTGAATCTCGGCAATTTCTTTTTCTTTAAGCAGTAACAATTGTTGCAAACGGTGTTCGTCTAATAATTCTTCATTAAACCAAACATAAAAGTGAAGAGTATCTAGTTGACAATAACCGGATAAATACGTTGTGGCCGGTGCTTGTTCTAATTGTTCCCTCAGAATCATCGGCACAGGGAATGGGGTTTTAATTTGAAGATCAATACGTTTTAATCGCTTCATCTCTGTAGCATTTAAAATCAAACTGTAGGGCAAAAATGGATTTTTCGAAATAAGGCGTTGATTTTCTTCGGCTGAACGTTGATTTCGTTTTAACCAGTCTATACCTTGGATATATTGAATCCCTTCATCCGCTAGACGTTGTTTTAAATCATCAGGAATCGGCAAAACTTCTCCCGATTGAAGTTGTTGTTTTTCTTTTTGTAAACGATCCATTTCACGTTCAAACTCACGTAGACGTCCTTCAACATTTTGGCGCTTTTGGTGTAGCGCCTCTATCATGCCATCTGTATCGAGAACGGCTTCTTCAGGCCAGGCAATGTAACTACGAATACGATGACGAACTTTCAATTCCTCTTCTAATTGTTTTAGTTCTTGTTGATGGGCATTGATCATCATTTTTAACGACCCAAGTGCTTCTTTAGCATCTTCTGAATCACGATTCACCTTATGCTGCAACTCTTTTACGTGAAGCTCTTGTGCTAAGTCTTGTTTTTTCTGTTTCTTGAGTTCTCCAAGCTGATGTTTGATGGAGTCGATTGTCTCCTTTAACAATCCCGCTGCATAAAAACCTTCTAAGTTTCGTTGAATGACTTCGTCATACTTAGAAGATAAGCGTTGTTCGTCTTGATCAAATTGTGAAATAGCCTGCTCAAGTCGCCCTATTTGAGTGGAAAATTGCTGACGATCCTCTTGCTTGATCTCTAATTGCTTGTGAATGTGTTTTTGTTGTTGCATCACATCTTTTATTTGCCAACGAACATGAGTTAAGTCAGCTTGTTCACGTTCGACTTGCTGTTCATACGCTAAACTTAAACTATATCCAAGATTTTGTAAACGTGGGAGTAAATCTTCTTGACTTTTTTTCGCAACGGCAAGTTCCGATTCACAACGCTGAACATCTTCTGACGCTTGCTTATACGATTGATAACGATTCGCTGCTTCATAGATGTGTTGTTGTCTCACGGTTATTTGTTGACGCTCTTCTAATTGAGTTAACCGATGTTCTTGCTCACCTGTTTCCTTAAGTAAGGTTGTTATCTGATCCATTAAATCATAAATGACAAGGGATTGTTGTTCATAAGCTAGACGATGTTGTTGTTGAGTTAACTGCTCTAATTGCTGGTTCTGCTGCTCCTTTGCCTGTGTCGTTTCTTGGTGTAAGACATCTAAAATGGCATATAATTTAGCCAATTGACATTCATACTCATGCACTTGAGTTTCATTCTCGAGCAACTGTTTTTCAAGCTCTAAAATCGGCTGCATTTCTTCTTGAAAACGTAAAATTCCTTCTTTTTTTTTGAAATTCCCTTCGTTCGCCTGATACTGTAAGATATATTTTTTTATTAGTGTTTCAAAGTTTTTCATGCGGTCTTGCTGCTGATTGAGCTTATTTTCAATCGCTTCTAAAAACCATTTTTCTGTGAGCCCTTTTTCATCTTTTGCATCCTTAAATAATTCAGATAATCCCGACTCTTTTAAATTGACCTTTTTGATGATGGACTCCCATTCTTTATAATAAATTTGAAATTCTTCTAATTTATTGAAGTAGGCACGGCTACGTGCCGGCTGATTCATATCATAGTAATCAAATTTAAGTTGTTTATCTTGTTTACATTGCTCAAATAATTGACGACAAACATGAAACCCTTTTAACGTCTTACGCTGACTTTCTTGAATCAGTAGCGGGAAGTTTTGAATATCGTAATCATTTTCTGACGTATATTCATGAATAAAGTTAATCATTTCAAGGTCAAAACGATGATCCTCGTCCTCTTTCAGCTCTTGATTTTTACGAACCATCATTCCCGTTAACACATACCCAGCCTCATGATCTAAACTCCATTCCACTAAAATAAACGTTGGCTGATTCGTCGTAAAATAGCTAGCAAATGGACGATCACTCGTATCACGGTAACGTTTATGAACAAACGGAGCGGTTAACATTTGAATTAACACCGATTTACCGCCCCCATTCCGTAAAGAAAGTAACGTATTTTCATTGACTAGTTCAAAGCATTCATCATCAATTCGAATGGCGTTATTATTGTAATTTAAGTTGACAATACGGATACGATTAATTCGACTCATTTTCGGCCTCCTTTAGGACGTGTAATACTCGAGTATAGTTGTTTTGATTTAATAAATTAAAATCCATCAGTTGATCGAGCTTTTTCGTTGTTGTAATCATTTCATCAGCTTCAATGTATTCAATGAGTTGTTGCTCTTGTAAAAACTTAAAGATTCCATGTAAAAATCCTTCTTTTGTTGTTTTTTGTTTTGAACCTCGATCATCACTTCGTAGCGCTTCAAAGGCTTCTAGCATGTTACTATAGGCAATGCCAAGTTGCTGTTGTTGTTCTTCGTCATAGTAGGTTGCGCCTTCTTTTAAACGCTCGGCAATGATATTTTGTAACTCTCCCACACGCATAAAGTCTCGCCCTTTTGCACTTTGTCCTTGTCCATCATAAAATTCAACAAGTAAGGTTAAAATGACAAATTGAGATAAATAATAATCTTTATCTGTTCCCGATGATTTACAAAGGACTTTTTTTAGTTCACGTTTTGAAAATCCTAGAACTTCATTTTCCTCTTTTGGAATTAAGTAGATGCTACTTCCATAACGTTCAATGACACAATGGGCAATTTCGCCTTGGCTTTTGACTAAATTCATCACCGTTTCATTTCCAGTATAGGCGTAATAAAGAGCTTTGTCTTGTTGCTCATTTAATTCACGCTGTGAAAGTAAGTGATAAAAGATTTGCTGGCTAAGTTTTACTTCTTCTATTTGATAACTCATGTTACTTCACCTCTAATTTAATGTTAGAACATTTAATCGTCTTTTTACGCCCTTCTTCATCTTGAACGTGCTCAAATGTCACCACTTTTTTTGTTTCTGTTCGAGTGACCGTCAGCGTTTCAATTCGTTTTAATGGAAATTGTGCTTCCAGTACATCAAGCAAACAAGTGCTCAGCTGAAATTCAAAGGTTTGTTCACTAATATTTTCGGAACGTTCTTGTTTTAAGCGTTGGATATCGAGTTCTTTCGCTTGCAATAATTCAATCATAATTTCTTTAAAAATTTCAACGGTTGGAATAAGCTGTTGTAATTGAGAGTCATTCAGTTGTCGCTGGATCTCATTTAGTTCAATACTTCCCGTTTTAAAAACAAATGACAGTAAAAGGGTTAGACTATCCCGATAACGCTGAAGTCGTTGCTGCTTTTGTTCAAGGATAAAGGTTTCCATTGATTCTTCCTCAATTGTGGTAAAAAACTCTTCTTCTTTTTTCTTTTTTGAAATCGGGCGTTGTAACTCAATACTTTTATTAAGGTTATACGTCTTTTCTAATGGTTTCATAAATAACGGACGTAAGAAATAATCCATAAAATCCAAGGTATGTGGTTGTTTTAAGACTTCTTCATAAAGTTCAGTGCGTAAGTTAAATCGTTGAATCATCCCCATTTGCGTCAAACCTTCAAGTTCTTTGGTATACAAACTTTTTAAATCAAAATGCAAGTTTAAAATTCGCTGATGTTCATCAAGCGCTTGATTTAAATAACTTTCAATCGTTTTTAAATGCCCTAAATTTTCACGTTCATCTTCTGCAAGCTTTTGGATCGTAATATCTTTTTCTTCTAGTTCTTCCATTCGACGTTTAATATTCTCGCGATATCCTAAAAATTTCTCTTTGGTTTCTTCAATAATGCTTAAATTTTGTTCGACAACTTCTTTATAGTCATCCACTGAATATAGCAAGGCATTTTGACGGATTTTTCGCATGGCTCCCTCAATTTTTTGAAATTGAATGCGCAATAAATTAAAGATATTTTTGACATCATCCACTGCTTTATCGTACGTTGCCTTCTCTAAGTGCAGTTTAAAGATCATCTCTTGAATCGTTAATTGTAAATGACTGTCGACTTCAAGGGTAGATAACATCAGTTCATAGCCTTCATCGGTTAAGTAATACGACGTTCGTTTCAATTCTTGATCGATGTAAACCACTTTGTTTCCGACGAAACTGATATAAATGGACTCATACTGGTTTTCTTCGTAATTATAACTCTCAAAGTACATCGGACGTCCTTCATTACAAAGGGCTACATCAACAATAAAAATAGCCAGCTCTTTTGCTTGTTCATAGGACAGTGACTTCTGATAAGCTTGCATGTTAAGTTGATCAATGAAATTCGCAATGTCATCCATCGTGCACACCTCTTCTTTGAGTGAGCACTCCATAATATAAAGTAAGACTGAAAACATAAGATTGACTTGTTCATAAGATTCATCAAATCCATAACTTTTCCAGGTCGTTTTGGCTAAACTGTTCTTAAACAAGACCGCATAGGCACCCACTTTTTTCATACGCATTTGAAATTGTCGTAAAAAATCGTACTGCATGTCCTTCCTCCTAAAAATCTTCCATCGTCAATATTTCTTGTGGAATATAATACTCATTCTCTAAAATGGCTTTCATGGCTGACACCTCATTAAAATAGCTAAAGAAAACGCCTTGTTCGTGACGGTTTTGTTTTTCTTTCGTCTTTGGTAATGGAAGATTGGCTGCTTTTTGAAGCATCGCCTCATATGCTGACACCAATGGCTCACAGTAAAAATGAGCGCATAAACTTTCATAGATAATAATTCCTTCATAATCTAAATCTCCAAAATAGTAAAATCGATTGTCTTGGTGCAATAAATACGGTTCAACGCTCGCGTGAAAATGTTGAAATCCTTTAACGCCCTTTTTACCGCCTCCATAAATTAAGGTACTGATTCGACACCCGAGAATCTCTTTATGCCCCTCAATTAAATATTTACGCAAACTATAAAACGTATCTTTGTTTTCAATAATTAAAATATTTTGAGGCGTCTCTTTACAAGCACTAAAATACGCCAGGGGTTCTGCTGTTTCATAAACATTTAAATCAGTCATTGATAGGCCAACATTTTTTAAAAGTCTGTTTCCTTCTTCTAAGAGAAACTTCTCTTGTTGCCAAATCTGAAAACTGCGTTCATTGATTGCAGTGGGATGTTCTAAATCAGATGATTTCGTTTGAAAAAAAGAACTGAGCTTCAATATGGCTTCACGATCGTTGCTATATTGCGTTAAATGAGCCAGGTAATAATCATTTTTTAAATTGGGATGAATTAAATAGAGTAACTCCTCACGAAGAGTTGCTTCATTTTCTATCGTGACTTGAATTCGGTAAGTTTTATACAATGCTGGTTTTTTCCCATTACTCCCACTACTTTTGATTGGGATGATGACTCCTGTTTTTAGTGCCTCTTGTATAAAATAATATAACTCTTGATAGTTACCTAGCTTGTAATGTTCCTCAATAGTTGCTAAGTCAATCTTTTTACGAGGATAGTGTTTAAAAAAGTCCATTATATTCACCTCTATTTTTATCTGACAACTTTTACGATAATTATACATGAAATATAAAAAAGAATCCGCTTTTTATCGAATAAAAGTTGAGTGAACTCTTGATTTTATCATTTAAAATAAGGGCATGAACTGAAATATCAGGTATCATCGTAAATCATTCATCACTGTTATTCTTAAAAATTCGATAAATTATTGTAGTCGTGAATTTTTTCTCATGTTAAAATGGATAAGGTATTTCAGATAAGGATGTGTTAGTATGAAGCAAATGTCTTCTAAATATTTAAATTTAAATTTATTATCTGCCATAGCTAACTCTGGTGATGGATATGTTATTTTAATCACTAACTTTGGCCATGTCATGGGACGTTTATATTATGCTGGAGATCAAATGGATGAAACGATGGCAGGAATCATCTCGGCAGCAAAAGATGAAGTGATTAAAAACATGTGTGAAGAGGACATCGAATTTATCGGGGATGGCAGCATGATCTGTGTCAAAGAGGCTATCGTCACTTATGCAGCGGGACACACACTAAGTTTTGATGAATTAACCCTTCATTGTGATCAAATCGTTGGATTCTCTCCTATTGATCGTGAATCATACGTTGCAAACTTAGAACAAGAATAATTTAAAACACCTCTGACGAGGTGTTTTTTTGTTTAACTAAGAACTTTTTCTCCTATAATAAGGTATTCGAGGTGATGAAAATGAATATCTTAGATATTTTACATACACTTGGCTGGAAAATTATTTCAGCCGATAATTTTAGACAGATTTATGTGATTACTCAGAGTAGTGAACGATTAGCTAGAGCACAAGAAGTAGCTAAAACTTATCAAGTCACCATTGATGAAATGTGCTTTGATGAAACTGGAAATCTCTACATTAGCTTTATGGATAAAAAAACAAAAGAATTTGTAGATAATTATTATCATAATGGAATGGATCCCCATGAACTTTATTAAAGACAGATTTCAAATGATTAACACGAGACTTTAAAAATTAATAACGGGATAAAAGAAGTCTGATTAGTCAGCAGTTCATAAAGAGTCAAAAAAGATAATAAAATCCGGCATGAATCGAATAAACTACCGATTGCATGCCGGATTACCATTAGTCTTTTCACTTTAATTCATCTTGTTTTGTTTTCTGTGCCACAATTAAAAAACGATGGCGTGTAAAATCGATATATCCTTGCTGATCAATCACAGCTTGTATCGCTTCTAATCGATCAAAGTATTTTTCCACTGAAAAATCAGGGATTTGCCAACTAATCGCTTTTAAATAATAAACAATGGCTCCCACATCATAAAAACGTGTAAATGAGACATCATCCGTTGCCTTTAAAATCGTTAATCCTGCTTCTTTTAAAAGGTTCACAGCACAACGTAAACTCCAATTGGAAAAGTGACTGGGTTCTGCATTTAACCAGATGTTCAACTCACAGTCATTTAAACCACCGACTTGTTGAGTAATGAAGTAACCATCTTCTGATAAAAGACGTGCCACTTCATCTGCGTTAAAGGATTCATGCTTATTCATGATCACATCAAACGAATCCTCTTCAAATGGTAAATGATCATCTGATTCAACTGGAACGACAGTTACTCCAAGTGGTGCTAAACGCTCAGTAGCAATTGGTACATTAGGTTCATACCCTTCTGTTGCAAAGGTCACCGCTGGAAGTGGTGCGAATGAACTTAAATATTCACCGCCACCTGTGCCCATATCTAATAATCGGTGACAATTTTCAAGATATGGCTTTAAAACATTTGAAAATTTCCACTTTAAAGGAAACTCTACCATTCGACCACTGTCTTCTAAGTAACTAAAATCCCATCCTGAAAATGGCTGTTGTTCTTCTTTAATTAATGTTTCAAAAAGCCCTTGACTCATGCTCACTACCCCTTTACTCCTTTATTTCTAACGGTCGTCTTTCCCCAACGAACGTTAGCCTTCACTCACCTACTAACTCACGGCATCGTGATAGGACTCTATTTGAAGATCAACGTCTTCAAATTCATCCTTTGCAAAAAAAGAAAGATCAATAAGTTGCTTTAGCTGATTTGAAGTCTTACAATGTCTTCCCTACCTATATGGGCCTTCAAATCATGACGTTCAATGATTATGATACACTGTATCAAGTCCTTGAATACTAGCCTTACATGACTGATGCCACTGATCATTATCTAAAAAGCTTTCGATATAACCCACTTGACCATCATTTATGATTAATAACGGATACCATTTGAATGGTACGTTTGAAATAGGTTTCAGTCATTCAACTTGTTGCTATGTCAATTCATCTAGGAATAGCGATAGCCATTTGCTTATATAACCTATCATCTTCAACATTTTTACATCAGCTTAAAAAATTAAATGGCCTCGTTCTAAGAATCGATCCCACTCTTTTGAGACGCTAAAGTGTGCCATCTAGATCTAAGATAATTCACTCATCAGCCTAAAGCATTTTAACTTTTCTTTTTTTTGTTAAATTAAGAATATTATACACTGTTTTTCAAATAAAATGTAAAAATTTTTCAATATTCCCACAAATTACTGTAACGGTTGAATGATGCACTCAGAATCTTTCCAATTATCAGGTGAATAAAGTAAGTAAAAAGTCGTATATAAATCGGAATCTTCAAATAATAAGTAACCTGTGACACTTTCTTGTGGTGCTAAGGTGCCACTCGTTAACTCGGATTGATGATCAATTAATAAAAGACTTGGCATCGTTAAACGACCTTGCTCATTCATTAATTTAAAATCAAAAGCGGTATATTCTTGATTTTCAGCCGAGTGATTTGTCAACTCAACACGAACAGCAACAAATTGATGATGTTCTTTAGCTTGCGTGTATTTAGTTTCTTTGATTAACTCTGTTTCTAAAACTTTGAGTTGTCTGTTATTGAGTTCGTCCACTGACTTCCATTGTTCACTTAATACGACTTCAGATTGTAGCGGTAGGGACTGGTTACTTGTTTCCATTAAATTGATTTCAAGCATTTGTTTTGTAAATAATGAGGGTTCCTGATAATAAAGCTTTAAATCCGTCGCTCCTTTAGGGACTTCAAATAGTAAGGTACCTGTCACCATTCCTCCGCTAGCTAACTCGGTTATTCCTAATGTTTCTACTTCAGATATTCCCATAGCTGATTTTACCCGATTAGGACTTGAACTACACTCTAACTCAAAATGAAAGGGATAGTACGTCATCGCACGATTACTTGGATTTTTAATACTTAATGAGACTTCAATATATTCAAATCCAGCTTTAGCACTCTGGTTCATTCGCCTCACTTCATGAACTTGAATCATCGTTTGTTTTGTCTTGATGATTTCTCCAATTTTGCTAACACTGACTTCTGTTGAAACTCCTTCATTTGATTCTGCTTCTGTAGCTAGGGGTAAATAGGTTAAGGTCAAATAGGATTCGTCAATCGGTTGTAAATAAACTAGGGATAATTCAACGGTTTCTTCTCCCGCGAGATCGATTCTTGTTTCTGTCGTCTCCTCAATGGTTGGTGTTAAGACTTCGAGCATCCCTGTTTGTAATTGAAGTTCACGTGTATCAAGTGTATAGGGCTCATTCATTTTATTTGTTACCCTTAAATCTAATTGAACAAACTCATATCCTTCAGGTGCATTATAATTTTCATTACCTAAAGAGGTCTGCTGATTCAGAATATTAATCTCTAAATGATTGGTATAGCCGGTTTCAGCAATTTTATAAATTTTCATTCGATCTCCTGACTCAATGGGAGAAAAGACAAAAATATTAGACGCTTCTTCCTCAGGATTAAATTCAGTATAAGTCTTGGGTAATGATTCACCGATTTGTGTGATGATGACTAATAAAAGTGTCACACCTCCAAAAAGTGCAAGGACACGTCTTCTAGTTTTAACGGAAGGAATTCCCCATCTAATGATGACTTCAGGGCTAAAAATACCGGTGATGAAACACAAGAAGGAGCAAAGTAGTAAGATTGATTTTATGTCTGGCATATGAATCCTCCATTTCGCCTAGTTAATATGACTTATTATATCGCATGACGTGTGGTAACATTTGATATTACTCATTCTTCGATAAAAAAATCATTCATTAAATCGATTTAAATAGAGAGGAAGTTGTCTCAGTCCGTCACATTCTCATTTCTTCTGTCAAAGGAAAACAAAAAAAGAACGGAAACCCGTTCTATTAATGGTTCAGTAATTTAGCAATGAGTGCATCAGTAAACTGTGTCGTTGTCGCTGTTCCACCTAAGTCTTTCGTTAAGTCACGCCCTTCCTCATAAACCGCATAAAGGGCGGCCTCAATGCGATTGGCTTCATTTAGAAGGTTTAAATGTCTAAGCATCATGATCGCAGATTGAATCAAAGCTGTTGGATTGGCCTGATTACAGCCGGCAATGCTCGGTGCACTACCATGAACAGCTTCAAAAATGGCAATCTCTTCTCCAATATTTGCGCCCGGAATTAATCCAAGTCCACCTACAAATCCGGCACATAAATCAGATAAAATATCCCCATATAAATTCCCCATCACTAAAACATCTGAGGATTCAGGATGCAAGACTAAATTCATACACATCGCATCTACAATTTGTTCATCATATTCAATGTCAGGATAATGTTTTCGAATGTCACGAACACAATCTAAGAATAAACCATCACTTAATTTCATAATGTTCGCTTTATGAACGGCCGTTACTTTTTCACGTTGTTGTTGATTCGCGAGTGTAAAAGCATATGTTGCAATGCGATCACTTGCTTTTTTAGTGATGATCTTAATACTTTCAGCCGCTACCTCTCCGATTTTATGTTCAATTCCAGCATATAAATCTTCTGTATTTTCACGAACAATAATTAAGTCAACCTCCTCATAACGGGAAGGAACCCCTTTAATACTTTTAACGGGACGTACATTGGCGTATAAATCAAAGTATTGTCGTAAGGCCACATTGACACTACGAAAGCCTGATCCAATCGGCGTTGTAATTGGGCCTTTGAGCGCGACTTTGTTTTTTTGAATAGAATCTAAGACGGCCTGTGGCAGTGGAGTCTTTTCTTGATCCATCACTTTCGCTCCCGCTTCAACGATTTCAAATTTAATCGGAACCTTGGCAGCTTCAAAGATTTTGACGACAGATTGACTAATTTCTGGTCCAATCCCATCCCCTGGAATTAATGTAACTGTTCTCATTAAATTTCCTCCCTTTGACGAATTAAATTAATGATCCCACCTGCTAGAATCGCCTCTTTTTCACGAGGACTTAATGGTAAATGAACGGTAAACGTGCTTTGTTTACTCTGATTTGTCACTGTAAGCTGTGTTTGATTCAATTCAATGGCCTCTTTTAAATTTTTGATTGATAATCGATCTCCTTCTTCAATCAAATCATAATCTGAAGACTGTTCAAATTCAAAAGGAAGGATTCCTGAGTTAATTAAATTTGAGCGATGGATGCGTGCAAATGACTTAGCAAAAACAGCTTTGATTCCTAAATACAGTGGAACAAGTGCCGCATGTTCACGTGAGGAACCTTGTCCATAATTTTCTCCTCCAACAATAAACCCTTGCTTCGCCTGTTTGGCGCGTGAAGAAAAAGTAGAATCAATCGTTTCAAAGCAATGGTTTGATAAATATGGGATGTTTGAGCGATAAGGGAGAAGCTTAGCATTTGATGGCATGATATGATCAGTGGTAATATTATCTTCTACTTTCAATAATACGGAGGCTTCTAAATCCTTTTTAAGTGCCTCATTTAATGGGAATGATTTAATATTAGGTCCTCGAACGACGTCTTGATGCAGTTCGTTTGGTAAAATAATACTATTATCTAACACTTCAAACTGATGAGGGAATGAAGGGTGCTCAAACGTTGTTGCTTGCAATGGACTAACTAATGTCCCACTGATTGCTGAATAAGCCGCTGTTTCAGGTGAACATAAATAAACTTGTGCTGATAACGTCCCACATCGTCCATAAAAATTACGGTTAAATGTTCGTAAACTCACGGCATGACTGGCAGGAGCTTGTCCCATTCCAATGCATGGACCGCATCCAGATTCTAAAATTCGCGCCCCACTAGCAATTAAATCTGCCAATGCTCCATTTTGAGCTAACATCGTTAATACTTGTTTTGACCCTGGTGAGATGACCAGACTGACATCTGGATGCACTCTTTTCCCTTTTAAAATAGCAGCGACTTTCATTAAATCAAGATAAGAACCGTTCGTACAAGACCCAATGGCCACTTGATCGACTTTTATAGCTCCCACTTCTTCGACGGTTGAAATGGCATCTGGTGAATGAGGTTTGGCCACAAGTGGCTCTAATTCATCTAAATCAATTTCATAAGATTCATCATAATCAGCATCCTCATCTGCAACTAATGCTGTAAAGTCTTGTTCGCGTTGTTGAGCTTTTAAAAAGGCGTATGTTTGCTCATCACTTGGGAAAATAGATGTCGTAGCTCCAAGTTCTGCTCCCATATTAGTCATCGTTGCGCGTTCCGGAACCGTTAATGTCTTTACCCCTTCTCCACTGTATTCAATAATTTTACCAACGCCACCTTTGACACTTAACAGACGTAAAACTTCTAAAATAATATCTTTAGATGAGACCCCTGTTCTAAGTGCTCCAGTAAGTTTGATTTGAACCATCTTGGGCATTTTTAAATAGTACGGTTGACCTGCCATAGCAAGTGCAACATCTAAACCACCTGCCCCAATGGCTAACATGCCAAGCCCCCCACACGTTGGCGTATGTGAATCACTCCCAATTAACGTTTGTCCAGGTACTCCAAATCGTTCAAGATGAACTTGATGACAAATCCCGTTTCCAGGCTTTGAAAAATAAATCCCATATTTATTAGCAACCGTTTGAATATATTTATGATCGTCTGCATTTTCAAAACCAACTTGTAACATATTATGATCGATATAGGCAACTGAGCGTTTAGTTTTGACATGATCAATATTCATGGCTTCTAATTGCAAATAAGCCATGGTTCCTGTTGAGTCCTGTGTTAACGTCTGATCAATGCTGATTGCAATTTCTTCTCCTGCTTTCATCTCTCCATGAAGCAGGTGTTTTTGAATAATTTTTTGTGATAATGTTAATCCCATTATAAAACGCCCCCATTAGATTTTAAAAACTCGACATAATTGGCTAACTCTTCATCTGACATAATTCCAATTCGACCTTGTTCAAATTCCTGATCGACAAATCTTTTTAATCGACAGACGAGTGCTGAGTTTTTATCTACAGCCTCCTCTTCTTTTAACTGATAATAGCTATTCACCCAATGAGCAATTCCAGCTAATCCTGAATGAGCAGAGATTGAGACAAGGGGTGGACGATTTAAAAATTTATCGGTATCAAAAATATTATAGATTTCTTCATTTTTTAAGAGGCCGTCGGCATGAATACCGGCACGAGTCACATTGAAGTTTTTTCCAACAAAAGGAGTATTAGACGCCACTTTATAACCAATTTCATGCTCATAATAAGAAGCAATCTCTGTAATGACAGTAGGATCCATGCCATCTAGTGTTCCTTTCAGCTGGGCATACTCAAACACCATCGCTTCAAGAGGCGTATTTCCAGTTCGTTCTCCAATCCCCAGCATCGTACAATTAACACCACTAGCTCCATATAACCAAGCATTCGATGAGTTATTGACGGCTTTATAAAAGTCATTATGCCCATGCCACTCAATTTGTTCACTTGGAATTTGAGCATGATGATTGAGTCCAAAAATAATTCCCTGAACCGAGCGTGGTAAAGCCGCTCCTGGATAAGTAACCCCATATCCCATCGTGTCGCAAGCTCTCACCTTAATAGGAACACCACTTTCATTACTTAATGCTTTCAGCGCCATGGCGAATGGGACTACGAATCCATAAAAATCAGCACGCGTAATATCTTCGAGGTGACATCTTGGAATGATACCAACTTCTAACGCTTGTTTAACGATGCCTAAATAATGATCAAAAGCTTCTTTACGTGTCATCTTTAATTTTTTAAAAATATGATAATCCGAGCAAGACACTAAAATACCCGTTTCTTTTAATCCCATCTCATGAACTAATTGAAAATCATCCTTATTCGCACGAATCCATGCTGTGATTTCTGGAAATTCATAATCTAATTCTAAACATCGATAGACCGCTTCTCGATCTTTTTTTGAATATAAGAAAAACTCACTTTGACGAATCTTTCCTTGTGGTCCACCAAGACGATGTAGCATTTCATACAGTGTTACCATTTGATCAACTGTATAGGGTGCCCGTGATTGTTGTCCATCTCTAAATGATGTATCTGTTATAAAGATATCATCTGGCATACGTATAGGAACCCGCGTATGATTAAATGTCACCTTTGGAATTTCATCATACGGATAAACATCGCGATAAAGATTTGGATCTTTAACATCATTTAATAAATAATTAAATTCAATCGCTTCCATTAAATTCGTTCGGTTATTAAATTTAATCATCAAACTCATCCCCCTATCTATGACTGACTTATACCAAAAACACAACTTTTACCAATTAATGGTATTGTAGCATGCTTTATACGAAATATCAGTAACTTTAAAAATTGTTTTACTATCTTTTTAAAATCAAACGTTCCTTTAAACTCATCCTCATTATAAAATGGGATAAAGTAACATAAAAAGCGTTTTTAAAGGTCGGTTTTTATCATTTTTTAGGTTTTCATTATTTACATTGTAAAAATCTTGTGTTAAATTAAATAACGTTCGCCAAAAAGTGTAGCAATGGAGGTCAATATGAGACTACAACAAATGATATTTGCAGCTTTTGCAAGTACTGTTTTACTGATTGGATGTCATGAGACACCAAACGTCGTTGCATCTTCAGAAGTGACGCCAATCATGAACATACAAACCCAAATGAATCTTGATGAAATCATCGAACCATTAAGACTAACTCAAGACATGACATTAATGCAACATGTTGAATATATAAAAGAAGAAATTAAACACGTCGTTTTACAACTTACCCAATCTTTTTCATCAGTTCAGATGAAGACCGTGTTCCAATCATTACAAGACATGATCTATTTAAAAATCGCTTTTATGAATGATTCCTCACATTCGTTTATGAGATTAATAGCATGTGAGGATTTTTATCCAAGCTCATATAAAGGAATTGAATCATATATAAAAGAAGAACAAATCATTATTCATGGTGAATTAAAGCCCTTAAATATATAAAAAAGGTTAACTCCAATGTCAGAGTTAACCTTTTTTTATGCTCCTTTAATCAGCTTCGCAAACGCATGTTTCTCTTGATGGTTTTGAAATAATTTAAACCAAGCACAAATTTCTAATGTGAAATCTAAGAAAGCAATGCTTTGGGCCGTGATAATATGTCGGTCACGTACGAGTCGCTTTTCAATACAATTATCGCGCGGGAATGGATCTTGGATTCCATAGACATATTGGTATTTCGTTGACCACTGCGTTAAAGGTGTTGTATAAGTCGCTTCATCTAAGACACCTGATTTAGCTAACATGATAGTTCCAGCTGTTCCAATCGCTGCTAATAGCTTTCGCTCACCATGATAGCGTTGAATTAATTTAACTAGTGAAGGTTTAATATCAACCTCTCGTCCACCACATAATATAAGTCCCTCAGTATCTAAATCAACGACTTCAGCAAGGGTACAGTCAGGTTCAAAGTTGAACCCTGATTGTGCCTTGACGACACGATCCTCATAAGCGACCGTTATAATATCTTTCCCTGCATCTGAATGTAAGATATGGCAAATAAACGTGATTTCATAATCCGTCATCCCATCAAATAAAAAAACCAAAACTTTCCCCATATTTAGCCCCCATCTAACTCATCTTGCGTTCAAGTTATTCTCATTTTATTTGAAATTGCCATACCTTGTCAACGCTTTCCCCAGTAATGTTCAATAATAGAACTAAACTGTCCTTAAGTCCGAATCTTCGACGGAAAAAGTTGCTAAGAAGCGTGCTTAATGGATTCCTCAATCAAAGAAAAAGGATAGCTTTTCTGAGCTATCCTTTCTAAATGATTATTTTTTGCGACCTAATCCCATTTTATGTTCCACTTTTTTCACTTTTTTGAATGCCAGTTTATTCGCTTGTTCTGCACCACGATCTAATACTTCATCAATAATTGGTGAATTTAATAATTCTTTCATACGATTTTGGATCGGTTCTAATTCAGCCACGACTACTTCAGCTAAATCAGATTTAAATTGTCCGTATCCGCATCCTTCATAGCGAGCCACGATTGAATCAATTGATTCTCCAGTAATCACTGAGTAGATTTCTAATAAGTTTGATAATCCTGGTTTATTTTCACGGTCAAATGCGATAATTCCATCTGAATCCGTCACAGCAGATTTAATTTTTTTACGAATGACATTCGGTTCATCTGTCATTAAAATGAAGTTACGTGGGTTATCATCTGACTTGCTCATTTTCTTTGTCGGTTCTTGTAATGACATAATACGAGCCCCTGTCTTAGCGATTAATGGCTCAGGAATTTTGAAAGTTTCTCCAAAGCGGTTATTGAAACGCTCTGCTAAGTCACGAGTTAACTCTAAATGTTGTTTTTGATCATCTCCAACTGGTACAAAATCAACATCGTATAATAAGATATCAGCTGCCATTAAGACTGGATACATGAATAATCCAACACCGATTCCTTGTCCTTTAGCGGCTTGCTTTTGTGATTTATCTTTAAATTGAGTCATGCGCTCTAATTCACCCATGGATGTGTTACAAGTTAACATCCAAGCTAATTGCGTATGCCCTGGTACTTCTGACTGAACGAAGATCGTTGCTTTTTCTGGATCTAATCCACAAGCTAAATATAATGCAGTTAACTCTTTAATTTTTTTACGTAATTCTAAACGATCTTGTGGGACTGTAATCGCATGTTGATCAACAATGAAAAATAAACATTCATGCTCATCTTGTAATTTCACGAAGTTTTTTAATGCCCCTAAATAATTTCCAATAGTTAATGTTCCTGATGGTTGAATTGCAGATAAAATTCTTGCCATAATTTCGACTCCTTTATTAAGTTTTAATCATCCTTTTATTGTTTATCTAAATAAAAAAACGTCCTCTATCTCAATCGATAGAGGACGATAAAAACCGCGGTACCACCTCAATAGAATAAATCCTTGTTTATTCCACTCAATACTCATAACGGGAGTTTACCGGGTTCCTTACTCTTTTTATTCAGGTTCCACTCATGAGCCCATTCATTTAAGACATTTATCGATTCACACCAGCCATCGACTCTCTTTAAAATGACACTTAAACTACTATTTCTCAATCAAAGGTTTATTATTTATTATCATTGTATGAAATGCATCTCACTTTGTCAATTAAAAATCATCATCAGTTTCAAAAAGTGCGGTTAACTCTTCACTACTTAATTGAGTAATAAAGGTTTCTCCTTCTTGAACGATTGCTTCAGTTAAATCACGTTTTCGCTGTTGAAGACGTTCAATTTTCTCTTCAATTGTATTTTTAACGAACAGTTTGAATACTTGAACCGTTTTTTCCTGACCGAGACGATGTGCACGATCTGTTGCTTGATTTTGAGCACTCATATTCCACCATGGATCATAATGGATGACGATGTCTGCCCCTGTTAAGTTTAATCCCGTTCCACCCGCTTTTAAAGAGATTAAAAAGACAGGGGTATCATCTGAATTAAACTGTTCCGTTAAAGCTAAACGCTCATTCGTTTTCGTTGAACCTGTTAACATTAAATGTTTGATTTCTTTAGCCGTTAATTCTTTAGATAAAATATCTAACATGGATGTGAATTGTGAGAAAATCAACACTTTATGACCTGTAGAAATACATTCATCGACTAATTCTAAGCAAAGTTTTAATTTTGCGCTTTCCCCTTTATAGTTTTCTAAATATAACGATGGATCACAACAAATTTGACGTAAGCGCATTAAAAGTGCCAAGATTTTAATACGGCTACGTTCAATGCCTTGCTCTTGAATCTCTTGATTCATTTGTTCTTTCATTTCATAAACCATTGCGTGATATAAGTCACGTTGCGTTTTATCCATCTCACAGTACATATTAGTTTCAATCTTCTCAGGTAATTCTTTTAAGACGTCCTTTTTCAAGCGTCGTAAAATGAATGGAGCCACTTGTTGATGGATCCGACTTAATAAATTCAGATTCTGTTGCTTCATGATAGGCACTTCATACTTTTTCCTAAACTGTGCGTATGTTCCAAAGTATCCTGGTAAGATAAAATCAAAGATCGACCATAAATCTGATAATGAATTTTCAATGGGGGTCCCAGTTAAGGCAAATCTAATTTCACTATTTACTTTTTTCACAGCTTTTGCACTTAACGTCGTATGGTTCTTGATATAATGTGCTTCATCTAAAATACAGTATCTAAAGCTTTGAGATTGATAACTCTCCACATCGCGACGTATTAAGTCATATGATGTAATGACGATATCAACGTTAGAACTGTCTTGAATCAGTTGCCTTCTCGTCGCTGGATCGCCATGAATAATCATGGTTGTTAACCCGGGAGCAAATTTATGAATTTCACTCTCCCAGTTATAAATGAGCGAACTTGGTGCCACAATGAGTGATGATTTATTGGATTGACCCTTCTCAGATAATAAAACAGAAATGACCTGTAATGTTTTTCCAAGTCCCATATCATCGGCTAAAATTCCACCCATTTGATATTTTGATAACGTTTTAAGCCATCGATAGCCTGTTTTTTGATAACGACGAAGTGTTTTTTGAAGATTAACTGGCACGGTAAAGTCAGCATCTTCCACCTGTTTAAATTCACGAACCATCGATTTAAAGGAAACATCGCGTTCGACATGTAAGGACTGACTAATTTTTGTTAATTGATCTAAATACAGTGCTCGATATTTTGGAATTAAAACTTCTTCCTCGTCTAATTGGTCATCATTTAGATTTAAATCATCTACAAATGAAGCAAGTGTATCCACATACTCATTCTTTAAATTTAAGAATGAACCATCTTTTAAACGGAAATATTTCTTATTTTGACGATACGAGGCTAGAATCCTTTTATACTCAGATGGTCCAAACTCTAAATCTTCAAAATTTAAGCTCAGCCAATCATTTTTCAAACGAATACCAACTGAGAATGATTTAGGCTCTTTTATTTTAATCGCTTTAAACGTATCAGAAGCATAAACTTCTCCTAACTGCTTTAATTCAGCTGTTCCATCATGTAAAAATGAATAAATCGCTTCTTCTTCCGCTAAAAGATAAGTGCCATTAGATTGCTTTTGGAATTGATATTGTTCTAAGAGAGCTAAGATTTGAGCTTCTTTGTTTGCATCTCGTAAAATAGACGTACTGTGTTCAAATGAATTTGGATCATTTGCCTGAATGACCGTATCACCGTAGCAAAATTGGACATTCAATCCAATATTTCCTCGTTTTAATGAGTCTAAATAAAATTTAATCACTAATGGATAAACTTTAAACCGTTCATAAAGCGCATCTAAAGATGTGTCCCGAATGTAGTTTTTAATTTTGGGCATGACTAATGATAAAAATTTTCCCATATAAGCTTCATTCATACGCAACTCAAAACGAGGTGACTGAATGAGTGTTTGTAAGATTGGGAGCATTTGATCGATGAATTTACTTCCACAGCGATAGGCTTCTCGTTCACAAAGAAGATACATGTATTTCTGCCCTTGAATCATTCTAAAAGCTCCGAGATTATGCGATAAATAATAGTCTTCATCCTCTTGTGTTAATCGAAATTCAATCGCTGGTTCATAGGGATGGAGGGTTATCATTTCACTTGATAAATCCTCGATGTCACATGCAATCGTTTGACGTTGATATAAGTCATAAAACCGATCAAACCAACTAGGGGTCAAGATTAACGTACGAGTTGACTTCACAGGCCCTAGTAATGGAAGCTGTTTTGCATAAATATCATATTCCTTGACGATTTCACAGATAAAGCTCGCAAATGGACGTGACCCCTCATCAAAATGTTGAATCGCATGTTTAAATTGAAGCTCTTTCCCATAGCTTACGACATTTTCATTCCAAATATCGCTGGCTAACTTATAAATATCGCGAACAACATAAGGACGATGAATGCCGACAGAGACCTCAACTGAGGCTTCTTGTTGTGATTTCATGATTAATTTTGGATAGATCATGACATCTTTTGTATACATCTCGTAATTCATCTCTGTTGTTAATTGTGATTCATAAGCCGCTAATAACTCGTCCATGAGGCCTTCTTCTTCATCTCCTGTGGAGTGAATAACAAGTTTATTACGCACTTGATCATCATAGACCTTCAACAGTGTCGCAATCACATGCTTACATGAACCAAAGTTTGATAAAAATGTTCCGCAATCACATTGATCATGAATCACTTTACTCTTTTCATCTAAATTAATCAAAATATGATGTAATTCGTTATCATCTTCAACTTCTGCAAAGATTTGATAGAGATCGACTGGATCGTAAGTTACATAGTATTGAATTTTTCCCCCACTGTTATAAAAAGATTGAGCACGCGAAAAAACAGCAGGGTTAGCTGCTCGATTTTTAATCATAGTTTGGTTTAAATTCACGCTACTCACACTCCTATTTTCCACTTATCTCTTCATTTTACCATAAATTGCTCATATAAGAAACGAGAGACGCTTGGCTTTTTGTAAAGAACTGTCAAATCACTATTAATTTACCCGAACCAATGACATTTTATAACCTTCAGATCTAACGTTTTCTTGTCTTAGAATGATATCAATATATTCTTTTAACAGGACAATCTGCGGGGTCTGATAGTTATAGTTCGTGTAGTCACAATAAAGCTCTAGTAGGTGGGTTGCTAACTGAATATATTTTGAAAGTTGCTTAAAGGAGGTTACTTCCGTTACTTTCGATGGAGAGTTGATTAAAGCATTAATGTCTTGTAATTCGTCTACTGAAAAACATACTCCAAAATAGCTCAACCACTGGACGAAATGAACAATCGTCCATTCAATACAAAATTCTGGTGACGATAGTGTGAAATAAAAAGGTTGTTGCTTAATCAACCGGCATATTTGAAGAATTTCTTCGTAAAAATCGGAGACTAACGCTCGAAGTTCAACTTCTATTGGAGGTTCCTTCCATTGTCCAAAGTTCATCGCCTCAATTCGAATTCGCTCCGATTTAATTAAGAAATCACGATCAATAAAAACAATTATTTTAGATTGTTTAAAAAAATAGCTCTTTTCATCATTTTTAATAAAAATAAATTGGCTGCTCCATGCTGTTTTAAAGATGATACAGCAATTAAAATAAATATGACTGCTTTGATAAAAGGATCGTTCTTTTTCGATATGACCAACAGGATCAATTTCATTAACCCAATTTAAGTCTATAAAGAAACTGGCAGGATCTGTACAAATTACGATAAATTTATAACCTAAGTCAGTGTCTTCCTCTTCAAAGTCATAAAGAAGAAGTGCTCTAATTGATTCACGATTACTGGCCATTTGATAAACAGACCATAATTGCTGATTTAATAACATCCCACCTCTCCTCTCTATCTTTTTAATACAGTTTATGGAGAAATTTCAGTCATCATGATAGTTTTTAATACAATACATGCGAAAATTATCACAAATGGTTATATTTTTTATTGTTTGACTTTATTGTATCGGCGATGTTTTATCATTTTTCGTTGGATTTTTTTTATTGTCAATTAATTAGAGTATTGTCTAATTTTATAATTACTTTAATTTAAAATATAAAAAAAGGTTATCGTGGCTCTTATTGGCGGTCACGATAACCTCTTAATCTTGCAAAATACGTTTTTCTTTTTTGTTCTTGATCCGTCATTTTTAATTTATACGTGTGATGAATATTTGAAGGAATCGTTCGCTGCTTTGGTCGAAGCGATGGACGCTTTCGTTCTTTCATAGCTAATCACCTCATGTCTTATTCTCTTATTTTATCATATGCATCCAGCCTTTAATTGGCATCGTTACATGATGATTAATGGGTAGATAAAAGAATGCCCCAAAAATCAATATGGGCATTCTTCATCACATTTTTATTGTTGGTAAATAATAGCTAAATTATTCAACATCTTGACTATTTTGTTGATTATTTTCTGCACGTTTAGGAAAATGTGGGGCCTTAAACCCGATAAACTGACCTTCACTTCGAATTTTTTCTGAAACGTCAGACATATGTTTTTGAATAGACTTTGCCTCTTCATCTGTCATTAATCCTAGTTCCACATACTTATCTAATAATTTAATTTTTGCAACATTAACCTTATCATAGAGATCATAAATTTCTTTTTTCTGTTCATCTGTTAAAGCACTAAATTTTTCTTGCATTTCTTTATACTCAGCCTCAAATTGTTTTGCCATCTCTCCTTTTTGCTCTTCAGTTAAAGCAGGTGGCGTTGGCACCTCTTTTGTTGATTCTTTTGCGTAACCCGTTAAGCTAAGTGTGGCTGCTAAAAAGATAGTACCTAATGTCATATTCATTTTTTTCATCGTAAAATCTCCTTTCGAATAAACTGACTTTCTTAGTTTTCACCACTTTATCCAAAAGTTTGTATTCCAGGTTTTTGAAAATAAAAAACATCCTTCATTTATTGGATGTTTCTAACGACAATATACACCTGTTTTAATTTCGTTGATATATGCTTCTTGATCAGGAATCTCTACTTTCATGGCATCACTAATGGATTTCATACGATCATATTTAACACGATGGAATTGAATCGAAAAATCAGCCTCTTCCCGACGATGAAGATGCCCCTCTAAGATTACATAAGCTCCCATCGGAATCGAATCACATGAATTTCCAACACTTCCGACATTGAATAACACGCGCCCTTGCTCTAAATGTTGCAAATATCCTTCATGAATATCACCATACCCGATCATATCAGAGGCTTTTGAACTGCTTTCAGTCGATGGTAATTTGGGGACTTCAAATAAAGTTAAGCGTTTTTCAAGTGGAGAGGTTGCATAAACGCGATCATATAAACTATGTGGATTCGCATGAAAAAGACGAATATATTTTCCACTCATCCAAAAACCTGTCACCGAAGGTAATTGTCGAATATAGGCTAAGTGTTCTTCCCCTAGTTGATTTCGATAAAACTGAATAAAAGGTGTCGCTTCCGTCTGCGGATCTGAAATAAAATCTTCCCAATTACCTTTAACAATTCTTTGACACCTGATTTGACACACTTCTAATACTTCTTTTGAATGAGGGCCTTTCCCGACCATATCCCCTAAACAAATAATCTGAGAAACTCCTCGTCTATCAATATCCTTTAAAACGGCTTCAAGCGCTGGTAAATTCCCATGAATATCTGAAATAATTGCAATTTTATCTAACATACCCATTTTCTCACTCCACTCTTACTTCGGATAAATCTCGATGACGACAATATCTGGGCGATTAAATAAACGCAAGCGTCCAAGGCCTCGACTGACAATCATCTTCATTTTTCCAATTTGATAAACCCCTGCACTATATTTAGGAAACAACTTTCGCTCCGGTGATAAGACTCCACCGATCAACGGTAATCGAAGTGCTCCACCATGAACATGCCCACAATAAACATGATCAAATCCATGTTGTTCATATAGATTTGCTAAAAATGGATTATGTGCTAATAAAATATTAAAATGTCCTTCTTCTAAATCAGGAAGTACCTCCGATACTTCTTTAATCGCTCTGACACTCACCTGTTTTTGAATATCGATGGGAACAGAATAATAATGCGCTAATGGGACCGTAAGCCCATAGATATACAGCTCATCCTCATTAATCGTGACTTTTCGAGACTCATTATTTAATAAATGAACTCCTAAATCTTCTAAAGACTTTAAATAGGCTTCATACCATTTCGTTTCTTGATTCAAGGTATCATATTTAGCCGTTATCTCATGATTCCCTTCAATATAAAAAATCGGATATTTTGATGAGCACGCGGTAACGACATCTAAGAAAGCATTGCCATTTGAATCCGTAGAGGTAATCATATCACCCGTAGTCACAATAAAATCAGGATTTAAACGTTTAATTTTTTGAATCAAACGTCTATTTTGACGACCAAAGGATTTCGAATGTAAGTCTGATAATTGGACAATGCGAATGGGTCCCTTTTTTAAATTTAATTTATCTGTTTTTAATTTATAAAATGATGTTGAAAAGACTTCTTGCTCAAAGTAAATGAATAAGAGAGTCGCTATAAACAGTAAGATTATCATATGTCATCTTTCCAAAACATTGAAGTTTGATATTTAAACCTAATGATATCAAATCGTTTTGGTAAATGTCCCTCCTTTCTAAAAAATTTCATTTCTCCTATATTATAAAATCATCGAGACTAATCGGTAAACCTTTTCTTCAAGTCGGACAACCCATGATTTATTTTTTTCGTAAGATTCATCCACTAATAAACAATTTTCTAAGTCTTTATCAAATTGATGTGAGACGCGATGCGTCAAGAGTTGATCATAGATAAAGGCATTCACTTCATAATTGATCTTAAAGCTTCGTTGATCAATGTTTGTAGATCCGACGGTGCAAATCTCATCATCAATCACTAAGATCTTAGAATGTAAAAAACCTTTATATAAGTAAACATCAATATTCGCTTCTAGTAACTCATTAATAAAAGAAGTTGTTGTGCGATAAACATAATGATGGTCGGCAATTGTTGGAATCATCACTTCCACTTTAACACCGGAGTAAGCAGCAATTTTTAACGTCTCTAAAAACAACTGATCGGGAATAAAATACGGCGTTTGAATGCGAATTGATTTCGTTGCCGTTTGCATCATTTTCACAAAAGCTAATTTAATATCGTCGGTCGGTGTATCTGGACCATCTGAGACAATTTGGATTGGACAGATTGTCGTCACTAATGAAGCGGTGAAGTAATGATCTAGATTTGATTGAATGTGCACTTCATCACGTTTATCTTCACAAACCATGAAGTAATCTCTAAAAAAGCGATGTTGCAAATCCCAAACCGCATCGCCTACTAACCGAAGATGGGCATCACGCCATGGCGAATAGTTAGGATCTAGTGACATATACTCTTTCCCAACATTCATCCCACCTAAATAACCAATTCGTCCATCAACGACAACAATTTTTCGATGATTTCGATAATTATAATTTAAACCAATGGGACGTAAAGTCGGAGGATGAAACTTATAGACATGACCACCTGCTTTAATAATTGAATCAAAAAATTTTAAAGTTGTACCAAAACAACCCGCACTATCATAGACGAGTCGAACTTCAACGCCTTCTGCTGCTTTTTGGGCTAATAAGGAGATTAACCTCTGTCCAACCTCATCTTTACGGACAATAAAATATAATAGATGAATGGATTGTGTCGCCTGCTCAATATCGATAAATAATTGATCATACTTACTCTTTCCATCCGCAAAATACATCCAGTCATGATACATGAATAAGCGACTTCCATTATAGATTTCATTAAACGCAATGACCGATGCAACACACTCACTGAATCGATAATCAATTTGACGTTCCAAACGTTGATCAGTATATTCTGTTAAAAACAACAGCTTCTTTCTAGAAACTGGTGTTCGTTCAAACAAAAGGTACATAACAAATCCGACTGGAGGTAAAAATAACAAAAGGAGAATCCAAGCTAGCAATAGAGCTGGATCTTTTCGTTTATAAAAAATCAGGATTCCGATTAATATCAAGTTAATCATTCGAAATATCGTAAAGAACCAAGTAATCATATAGCCAGCCTCCAGTAGTTTAAACCAAACCCCCTCTCTCCTATTTCAAGAAAAAATAGCCAAAGGCATATCCCATATAAATAAAGATTAAATTCCAAATGGTTATTCCAAACACGGAATAAATCGTGAATGTTAGAAAATTCATACGTACGGTTCCTACCGTTAACGACACTAACGTTCTTGCAACGGGAATTAGCCGAGCAATAAAAACACCTTTACTTCCATGTTTATCGGTATAACTAATCGCCTTATTAATCGAAGGTCTGATTTTTTCATATTTTTCATAAAATTTATCTAAAATGGGCTTTCCTAGAAAATAGCCAATAAAGTATAATACATAACTTCCAAATAAACCGGCAATGACTGAAATAACTAGCGCTGTAATAAAATCCATATCATTCCCTGCGATTAAGATTCCTGCTGCAGGCATAATAATTCCCGCTGGTAACCCTGGTAAATTCATATACTCTAGGAAGACGATCAAAAATAAAAACACTAAACCATACTCCGAAAAATAATTTAATACGATCTGAATATTATCCATTTATGTCCCACCCTTTTACTATCTGTTCACTTATTATTCCACAAATTAATCAAAGCATTCTATCACAAGAAATGGAAATAACAGTATAAATTATGTAAAAAAATAAAGAGGGTCTAAGAATAAACTTTAGACCATCTTTACTTAGATACGATGTGTAAATTCATAAAACCAACCAAGAACATCTCCGATTACCGTTGTGTTTAACGTATATACAACAAATTGTCCACGCTTTTCACTTTGGATCAAATCAGCATTTTTTAAAATATTTAAATGATGCGTAATCGAGGGTTTACTCATATCGAAACAATCGGCAATTTGACCGGCTGTCATTTCACCTTTATTTAATTTTTTTAAAATCGTACGTCTTGTTGGGTCCGCTAATGCTTGAAATGCTTTATTCACAGCTTCTTTCCGTTGCTAACCAATCAGCTAACGGCACACCTCCTTTATGTTATAACTTAGTATCCAGCCTGCTTGTATTTTTCAAGTTCAATATCTTCGACTTTTGTTAAATCTTCATGATAATTTTTAAACTGCTTAACCATAAAAATGATAAAGCCAATCGCAATTAATGTTATGAAACCTTCCACGACATAAATATTAATCATCCCCACTTGCACTAAAGCTGCTGGAACATCTAATATAGCATGTATGAACACAGCTAACACATAATAACAAATTTTTTGCTCTCGAACACCTTTAAAAACGAGAATACTTAATCCAATTTGAATAATGATCGTCATCAACCGTTCGTAGCCGGCCAATCCAAAAATTATCGGAAAAATCTGTGTGAGTTGCGTCACAACGGTCTCTTCTAATTCAGCACTTAATCCAAGATTCTCAATCCATCCTTGATTAATGAGAACTGAAAAAATCAGGTTATTTAAATACGTCGTTCCAACAATGAGCATGGCCTCTATTCCCCCATGTCCAATCCCATAACTGACTCCATCTTGGATTCGATTTTCTTTCTTCAAAAACCACTTAAAGCTAAAATAACGTCCTGTTTCTTCAAATACCCCTGCCATTAAACCACCATATAGCGAATAGATGAGAGGTTGCATGAGCCAAATCGATGTTGTTTGATTCACTTTTAATAAATAAAGGTGAACAACAGCTTCTAGTATTTGTGTAGTCACAATAAAAACAATCATCCCAACGAAAAAACTTTTAATGGATGCTTGATAGCGTCGTCTAACAAACCAAAATAAGACGAGTGGAACCCCAAAACAAATGATAAGTGTCAAACACATCATCATCATTGAATTAATACTAACCATATTCTCCCCCTCATTATAATTAGAAAAATATCTAATTATTAAGTTAATTATAAATCCCCTTTAAATGGGTGTCAATGCGCCTACTTGATGATTTTCTCATAAGACTTCTCAGTTGCATTTTCCCCTACTTTTTTGAATCCACATGATTCAAATAATCGCTGTGATCCGATATTATAATGATAGATAGCCGGAACTGAAATTTTTGTCATACCAAGGCTCTTTGCACGTTTTAATAACGTTTTTATCACTGCTTTTCCAATGCCCTGTCCCCAATATTCTTCATCACCAATTGCAATCGGTAAATTCTCTTCCCATAGTGTCACATCACCAATTGCATACCAGTTTTCGTTTTCCTTGACCTCAATAAAGTATAGCTCTCCCCGAGTACTTAGAAATTCATACATATTATAAATTTGTTCTAATTCGTATGTCTTATTAGTCACCCCTTCTGACAAATACATCACGTTTGGATTCTGATACCAAGGATATGCTAAATCCCACTCGGATTTTTTAGGAGTCCTTAAACGTAATGCTGAATTAATTTCAATGAATTCAGGTTGTTGTTGCATCTTCTTCACCTCACTCTTTTTAAGTATATCATATTTAAGACTTCATGTTTCCCTCATTCTCATTAGAGGTCAAAATTTGACTTTGACCTTTTTTAATTACTTGCAAAATCATGATGATTTCATCAAATTCTGCTTCACTTAATTCATCAAAATGACTCAATTTCTCAATTAATTCTGTCACATACTGAGATTGGTGGTCCGTTATTCGTCGATTTAAAAAATAAGTAGAAATGGTTCCCGTAAAAACACCTAAAAATCCAATTCCGCTAATCATAACTATCCCCGCAATCACCCGACCAAGCCCTGTTTTTGGAACAATATCACCATAACCAACGGTTGTCACTGTTACAATACACCACCAAAGGGTATCTTTAAACGCCATCCCCTCCACGAACGATAAACTGCCTGCGCCTAATAAAATAACAATGAGTGTCACTCCAGCAACATAATGAAAGTTATTCGTTTTAAAAAAAGAACCTACTCGCTTAGATAGACTACTTAACATAGCCGTCGCCCGTAAAACCTTTACAAAATGAAACAATGGTACTACTTGTGTCACACGAATTACCCTTAAAATACGAAAGAATGAAAAATAGGGGATGATTGTTAATAAATCAATTTTGTTATTTTTGACAAACTCTTTCTTACTCTCACTTTTTATTAACCGGCGAGTATAATCAATTAAAAAAAACAACCAAATTAAAATATCTAAAATATTAAAGACTTGATTGACTGACGCACTTAAATCTAGTGTTAATTGCATTATCGTCATCACAACCACTACCAGCGAACAAACGATAATACTCCATTGATACAAACTAATTTTAGTCATAATCTACCTCACTCGATTCATTTATGTTTATTATGAATCAAAGTGTTAATTCTTATCAAAAAAAGCGATGACTCTTGATGAATCATCGCTTTGATTATTATTTTGATGTCTTTATTTTTCTATAATGATAAATTCCCATGCCAACACTAATTAAGCAAATACCTAGGCTTAATGATAACCCTAAATCACCATAACCCGTAGTTGGATGTTTTGAACTGTCCATCTGTTCCTCTTGAACTAGATAAGTCTCTAAATAGTGAATTAAGTCAGTATCAGATGGATTGACCTGAAGAATTAAATAATAATTTTCAGTTCCCTTTGTTAACGTCACAGAATAAGTAGCAACTGAACGTGCAACCCTTGAAACCTTAACTTGATAATCATTAAACGCTTCAAAAAGTTCTTTTAATGCGTTCAGTTGTGTTCCTTTTTGAATCTTAATCACTAATGGTGCACCGTAGCTTCCATCTCCTTCAATAAATGAAATAAAATCAACATTTAAGATGTCTTTTAATACGTCTGGAACTGTATACGTTGGTTTTTCTGGTTGAGATGGATGTTCAGGTGTTTCAGGTGTCTCTGGATTAATTGGTGTTCCCGGATTAGATGGTTCTTCTGGTGTTGATGACTCTTCTTTATAGTCATAGTCAAGTAATAACACATACGTTGCATGTGGCTCAACCGTTACTTGATTTCCTTCAATCACATCTAATGGCTTAAGTCCTGCCTCCTCACCATTGACCACCAAACTCCATGTTCCTTCTTTAGCAAGTGTAATCATTTGCTCTTTATCTGTCACGTTATGGATGACAGCTGTATTTGAAGCAAGCTTCTCAGTCGATTCATCTGTAATATTAAATGAAACAACACCTGTTGGCACCTCATCATCAAAACGCAGATTCGTAACGACTTCATCTGAGGTCATCATTCTGAAGGCAGGATTTGCTTTACGTAACTGAATTAATCCTTCATAATATTTAACCACATCTAAATGTTCTGTTTTTAAGTCCCAATTGATTTGATTCACTTCATCCGACGCATTGTAGCTGTTATGATTTCCATTTTTAGAACGAAGCATTTCAACACCCGCATGTAAAAACGGAACCCCTTGCCCAGTTAAGACAATCGCGTTGGCCTGTTTTTGAAGTTGTTTTAAATACTCTATCGACGTATCGCCATTTGCTTTTCTTTCGACTCCCAGTAATTTATCATACAGCGTATTATTATCATGAGCAGATACATAGGAAATCGACTGACTCGGATTTTCTGCCCAGAAGGTCCATCCTGTGACTTGATCATGGTATGATGAACCAACAATTCCAAATTTCAAACGATTGTAGAAATAATCAGATGTATCTCCATTAATATATCCCGCTTCCCAATCGTTTCCGACATTTCCTTTCACCGCATCACGGATATCGTCATTAAAGAAGGCAATATTAGGCATTTGTTTTGCATTTCCTTTATAAGCAGCTTCTTCATCTGGAAGTGGTGATCCTCCACCCGTCCATCCTTCTCCATAAATAATAATACTTGGATCAATCTCATGAAGAGCTTCTTCAATCGCATTCATTGTCTCAACATCATGTAGAGCCATTAAATCAAAACGGAATCCATTAATGTTATACTCTGTGGCCCAGTACTTCACAGAATCAATCATGAATTTTCTCATCATGGCGCGTTCCGAAGCTGTTTCATTTCCACACCCTGAGCCATTTGAAAAGCTTCCATCTTCATTTTGACGATAATAATACCCTGGTACAATTTTATTAAAATCTGAATCAGCTGTGGCCCCTGTATGGTTATACACGACATCCATGACAACACGGATACCATTTTCATGTAAAGATTGAACCATCTGTTTGAACTCATTGATTCGAACTTCCCCATTGTATGGATCAGATGAATAAGAACCTTCTGGCACATTGTAATGTTGAGGATCATAACCCCAGTTGAATTGTGGTTGATCTAGATTTTCCTCATTAATTGAACGATGATCAAAGGATGGAAGTAAATGTAAATGAGTAATTCCCATCTCTTTAATATGGTCAAGTCCCGTTGATAATCCTTGATCATTTACAGTTCCCGATTCCGTTAATTGTAAGTACTTACCAACATTCTCAATTCCAGAATTGCTAGCACTCGATAAATCACGTAAATGAAGCTCATAAATAATAGCATCTGTTATGTTTCCGCTAAATTCTGGATTAGAATCCTTTTCCCATGAATCCGGATTAGTTTGTTCTAAATCGACCACCATCGCACGTTTCCCATTCACACCTACTGCTCGTGCATATGGATCAACAGCCTCTTCTGTATTTGTTCCAACGGTTACTTTATACGTGTAATAAGTTTTGTGCCAGTCACCTTTTACAGTCACTTCCCAAACACCTTTTTCACCTTTTGTCATCGTCACTTCTTGAATGAAGTCGTCTTCATGACCTGTTTCATACAGTTTTAAGCTGACCTCTTTGGCTGTTGGAGCCCATACTTTGAAGGTTGTTTTTTCTTTTGAATAAGTGGCACCTAAATCATCGCCTTCATATGTATATAACGCTTCAAATACTTCTGAGTCAAAAAGTCCATAATAACCAATCACAGTTTTATCTCTAAATCCGTCTTTCGCAAGGTAATAATTCTCTCCAATTTCAATTTCTTCTTCTAACGTGATATCTAACCAGGCCTTATCTTTTGACAATTCAACTGATTGAATGCTCAATGCTTCACCTGCTTCATTTGTCACTGTTACACCTTCCGCATCTTCAAATAAAATAGGTGCTGTTGCTTTTAATGTATTCACATCAGTAAATGTAACACCACTCAGTGCGGGTGATTTATCAACCTCATCTGTGTAATACACCATTTCTTCCCCTTGCAATAAATACACATGAAGTTGTTTTTTACCATCAACCTCACTTGCCTTAGTTAAATCAATAAAACGGTCTTTATCGATATCTTTAGCTGACCATTCACCCTTACGAACAATGAAACCAAGTTGGGTCATTGAACCCATCTCTTTTAAATTAATTTTTGCTACCTTCCCATACTCATCAAAACTTGTAAATGGATAGCCGGCTCCTTCCGCTTCATCACCCCATGCCCAAACATTCCAGTTTTTATAATCTTCAGCATAGCGATAATAATGAACAAACACTTGTAACTCTGCTTCTTCATCTGAAATGTAATCTTCAAACTCATCTTCTGGAAGTTCAACACGCCCTTCACTTGGTCCTACTGCATTAAATCCATTTTGTCCTTGAGAAACCCAAATTTCAGTATCTCCTAAAACAAGCAATTTTTGATCATCTGAATAATTTTTTTCTGACCAATCATTTTTACGAATAATGTACCCAAAAGGATTTCCAGTTTTCACTTTAAATTCAGCTACTCGGCCAAATTCATCTTCATACTCAAATGGTTGTGAGTCTACAAATTCTGAACCTGTATCCCATAACCAAATATCCCAATTATCATAATCTTGATTTTCTCGATTATAATGAATCGTCACCGTTGAATATGTTCCGACTTCTTTGTTAGGGTTAGAATAGTGAATCGTATCTGCCCCTTGTTTAACATAAATATGAGCTACATATTTATCCACATTTGATACAAGTTGTAATTGATTCAAGTCAAGATCTTTTTTATCTCCCCCATCTTTATGCTCATACCACGATGAACCTTCAACATCTTCATAGAGAATAAATCCAAAATTTTTCACATCTTGTAAACTGTCAAATGAGATTAATTTATTTGTCCCATAATCATCTTGATGCTCAAACGTTTTAAATGTTTCGCCTGCTCCCCACGTATAAAGCTTAAAGTCCTCATAGTCTTGATTTTCACGCTCATAATGAATGACTAGATCAAGTGGGGTTTCATCCGGAGCACTCAAATCCGGTCTTTCATTGTCATATCCATCTTGTCCTTGGGTAATCCAAATTTCAGTCGGTTGCGTAATTTTAATACTTTGATCATCATTGTGATTTTTTTCTGACCAATCACTTTTACGAAGAATATAATAATACTGTTTATCTGGTGTTAACTCTAATTCAAATAAAAGACCAAACTCATCCTGTCCACTCGCTTCAACTGCATGTCCTTCGACCCCATCTTCCCATAACCATAAATCCCACCCCTCATAATCAGCCTTGCCTCGATTATAATGAAGTGTTAACGTATAGGTTTGTTCTTGATTAGTATCTGTTACTGAATTAATGAGTTCATTTTCAAGCCAAGCTGAACCCTCCTCTACTTCCTCTAGCCGCTCTAGCTGATCAATCTCTGTTGCCTGAATCACTGGCCATGCCGATGAGAAATTCCCAATGAGCAAAGCAACAATTAATAGCCATGAAATCGTCTTCCTCCATTTTTTGATGACGTTCATTATTTTAAGCCCTCCCCTTTATCAATTTCATTATTTTTATAGCGCTTTCACCGTGTCGTTTTTCCTCCTTTTTTTGTTTATCTCTTATGTAACCGGTAACCTATTATACATTTTTTATACATTTAGACATTACAACATAAAAAAAGAGCTAAATGCCCCATAAGATTCATTTGCTCTTATTGTAATAAATTTGAGAAGATGTCTCCTACCGTTGTTTCGTCTGGTGCTTCTTCTGCTTGTGGAAACTTCTTTGCAATTAGGTCCTTCATCCACTGATAGATAATGCTTTCATCTTCATTTGAAAAATAATGAGCGGAGTTATCTAAAATAAGCACCTCTTTTTTAGGAGCTTGTAATTGTTCAACCCAAGACTGTAATAATGAGACCGAACAAATATAATCATCAACACCTGTAGCAAAATAGACAGGAATTTTCACTTCTTTTATTTCCTCAAGTAAATTGACCGCTTGCAACTGGGACCAATATTGGCTCTGCTTTAAGGTTTGGTGGGAGGCTCCAATTAATGTATCGTACGCTTCCTTCAACGTTAAATCAGGGCAAGCTAAAACTTGACCCATCCAATTTAAAACATTGACATTTGGCAATCCCTCCCGCCATTTAACATACGCATTACTTTGGTTTAGAATTTGCTGAAACCTTTCTTGACTACTTGCTTGTTCATAAGGTGGCTGGCCCAATTGCTTTAACGATAAAACAAGTTGATGATGACCTGTTGATTCAAATTCATCTAAGAGCCAATCATATAATGCTTGTTCAGATTGAAGGGGATGAACAACTTGAGATAAGCCAAAATAAGCATATAACTGCTCCGGAATTTCATGGACAAGTCGCATGCCTAAAACACTCCCCCATGAATACCCGATTAAATAGATTTGATCTACCTCAAACTCACGTCTTAAATAGGTAATTAACTCTTTAGCATCTGCCTCTACTTGTTCATAAGTAAAAGAAACTTCTGAAGGATTCGTACTATAAGTTTTTCCGGCGCCTCGTTGATCCCAATAAACAACCGTACAATGTGAGCTAATCGTTTCCACCTGATGCCGACTACTGATTCCATAGGGCAAAGATAAACCTGGGCCTCCATGTAAAAATAAGCAAACCGGATTATCAATGTTCTCTCCCTCAATAGCGATATATTGTAACATGTCACCTAGTAGCACTTCTCGTACTTCACTGATTCCACCAGTGTGATTTAACTCATTCGCTGATGATAAAATAGACTGCCCAAAGAGTTGACGCATGACAAAGAAACCACCACTAATAAGGAAAATCATTAAGCCGATCGATATTAAGCATCGAATCATCATTTTTAATACGACTTCTTTCAATCTTCTCTCTCCTTTTGATGAGTCTCTTTCAAAACTATGAGTCACGTCCTTCAAATATGATAAAAGCCGTCATTTCATTTAATGACGGCTTCATTTTTAGTCGTTTATCTTTGACCAATCCAATTCTTTTTGTTTTAAGTTTTTAAATTCTCGTACGAGACAAATCAAAGTAATTAGAATCGCTAATATATCAGAGATTGGTTGTGCGAGCCACACGCCATCTAGTCCAAATATTAGCCGTTGTTCCGATTCCAACCAACATGCCACATGCTAGGATAATTGTAGAATTTGGCATAGTCATCCCAACTCCTGTAATACCAAGTGCACCCTCCCCCGAGACATTCCCGATAAACATTCCATTCACCACATTATAAAGGGCATTAACTAGCATCTCAATGATGGTAAGAACAGAATATTGAATAAGTAATCTCATCACGGGTTTTATTACTCATTTATCTTGATGCTTCAAACTTTTACTTTTTTTTATTTTGATAATGTTGTTAAAAAACGCTCAATACGCGCTAGCGCTTCTTTAATATTTTCCATTGATGAAGCGTAGCACGCACGAATATATCCTTCTCCACAGTCACCAAAGGCATTTCCTGGTACAGTTAGTACTTTCTCACTTAATAGTAGCTTCTCACAAAACTCATCAGAAGATAGGCCGGTTGACTTGATACAAGGGAAGACATAAAACGCTCCAAGTGGTTCAAAGCAGTCTAGACCAAGTTTTCTAAATCCATCGACTAACACACGACGACGTTGATTATATTCCTTAACCATCATCTCGACACTAGTATCTCCATTTTTCATCGCTTCAATCGCAGCATATTGCGATGTCGTAGGTGAACACATGATAGCATATTGGTGTATTTTTTTCATAGCATTAATTAAAATTGGATGTCCACACACGTAACCTAAACGCCATCCTGTCATCGCATAAGCTTTTGAAAAACCATTAATAACAAGTGTTTGATCTTTTACTTCAGGGAAACTTGCAATTGAAACATGTTGCGTCTGATAAGTTAGTTCCGCATAAATTTCATCTGAAATAATAATAATTTCTTTATCTTTTAAGACATCGACAATTTCTTGAAGCTCTTCCTTTGTCATAATCGCCCCTGTTGGGTTATTCGGGAATGGCATAATTAAAACTTTTGTTTTTGGAGTAATCGCTTCTAATAATTCCTCTTTTGTTAATTTAAACTCATTTTCCGCTTTTAATTCAATAACCTTCGGCGTCGCTCCTGTAAAGGTTGTACAACCTTTGTAAGCAACAAAACTTGGTTCAGGAATAATGACCTCATCACCAGGTCCAACTAAGGCACGTAATGCTAAATCAATCCCTTCACTTCCACCGACAGTCACTAAGATTTCATTTTCTGGATGATAAGATAGATTAAAACGGCGATATAAATAGCGTGAAATTTCATAACGCAACTCTAAAAAACCGGCATTTGATGAGTAATGCGTATGCCCTTTTTCGAGTGAATAAATTCCCGCTTCACGGACATTCCATGGGGTTACAAAGTCTGGTTCACCAACACCAAGTGAGATAACCCCTTCCATTTCATGAACCATATCAAAATATTTACGAATCCCTGATGGGGGCATATTTTTTACATTTTCTAAAATCATATTTTCTAGCATCATAAGAAGATTACCTCTCGATCATCAAATTCTTTTTCCTTAAAGATCGTTCCATGATCTTTATATTTTTTCAAGACAAAGTGTGTCGAACAGCTTAAGACATACTCTTGAACAGCTAATTTCTCCGAAACAAACATCGCCACTTCTTTCATCGTTTTACCTTCTACAATGACTGTTAGATCAAATCCACCAGACATTAAATAACACGCACGAACTTGTTCAAAATTATAAATACGCTCTGCGACTTTATCAAATCCTTCTCCGCGTTGTGGGGTCACTTTTACTTCAATTAATGCCGTCACGGTTTCTTTCCCTGTATTTTCCCAATTGATTAAGGTCGTATATCCGGCGATGATGCTACGCTCTTCATAGTCACGAATCGCTTCACGAACTTCTTCAACAGTTTTTCCAGCCATGACTGCAATTTCTTCATCTGTATAACGACTATTTTTTTCTAAAATCTCTAAGATTTCTTCCATTTATTTAAACCTCCTATATAAAATAATAAAAAAAACCTTCATCCCAAAAGGGACGAAGGTTTAGCTTCGCGGTACCACCCTCATAAGCCATATCATAGTGATCTGACCCACTCAAAACTCGTAACGTGAGTTAACGGCGACACCTACATTAAGAGCTCTCTTAGTTCTCAGTGCGCGATTCAAAGACTGCTTCAATTTAACGATCCTTACTGAATTTCCACCCTCATCAGCTCTCTAAAAAGTTCGTCTAAATTTACTCTTTCTTCTCGTTATCTTTGCTATTTTTTTACTATTATAACGGGAAATCGTACCTCTGACAAGCTATTTTTGTAATAATACGTTTTTAAGCCATATCTTTAACCATATTATTAATCCATTTATTTGATTTAAAACGACGTCGTAAAATAAAGAAACGTAAGACTTCTTCAAATGTTGATAAGAAAATCACTGAAGAAATGGACCATTTAAACACATAAGCTGCAATAAAAGCAAGTGGAATTCCGACTAGCCACATCGATAATCCTTGAGCAATCGAACCATATTTAGCATCGCCCCCTCCTCGTAAAATTCCGACGATTTGAACCCCGTTATAAACACGAGGTAACATAAAAATAGCATAAATCATTAGAATCTTCATCGCATCGTCACGAACCATTTCAGACACATTATACACTTGAACAATGAACGGAGCTAACACGGCTAAAGTAATCGCCATAATGATTCCGACCACCACAGCTAAACGAATAATTTTTTTCGCATAGGTAATTCCTTCTTCCTCACGATTAGCTCCAATTTCATTCCCAATAATAACGACTGAGGCATGTGCCATTCCAAAGATGACAATGGTAAATAAGTTGATGATCGTTGATGTAATTTGCGTCGTGGCAATAGCATTGACTCCAATATGACCATAAATCATCGTGTAGGTAATATTCGCCAGCCCCCAGCAAGCTTCATTTAAAACAACTGGTAAAGCTGTTTGATAAAGAAGTTTCACCATCGGTATTTCAATGTGTTTAAAATCTTTAGATGACAAACGAAGCGGCTTAACTTTTAACGTAACGACCGTTAAAATAATTAAACATTCAACAATACGTGCAATTAATGTTGCAATCGCCGCTCCAGAAACACCTAAGGCAGGAGCCCCTAATAAACCAAAAATTAAAATAGCATTTAAGACACCATTAATCACTAACCCAACTAAACTCCCCCACATGGGTAAAGCACTATTTCCAATACTTCGTAACGCCCCGGCGTAAACAAACGACAAGGCTGAGACAAAATAACTAAAAATAGAAATACGTAAGTAGTCACTTCCTAGACGAATAACCTCCGTATCTGAATTAAATAATCCAATAATCGTCTCTGAAGCAAAGAAGCCAATCATCATAAACACAAGTGCAAAGCCAATAGCTCCAATTAAACCAAGTTTTAGAACGGAATGTATTTTCTCTTCATCTTTTTTCCCCCATAATTGGGCAATTAAAATCGAACACCCGGCACCTATTCCCATCACAAGTAAGCTATATAAAAAATAAAATTGATTGGCAACTCCAACAGCAGCTAACTGTACCTCACCAAGATTACCAATCATTAAGGTATCTAACATATTTAATGAAGTTGTAATTAAGTTTTGAATGACGATTGGTAACGTTAGAATTAACAATCGCTTATAAAATCCTTTATTTTCTGTCATAAAATCCCTCTTTCTAACATACTGATTTTCTTAAAAATTGCATACAAAAACCCCCAATTTGAAGTTTGTTCAAAGTGGGGGTTCAACACTTATAGTAAAATATCTATTTTTTTACAATATCCATCACATTATATCTAATTTTCATGAAAGAATCAAGTCTTTTTCATGAAGAAGACTAGTCAAAAACATCATTTTTCGATAGAATGAAGATAAAATGTGTTAGAAAGGAGCATCTATGATGAGTCAAACAAAACAATCGATTAAAGCATTATTAGAACAAAAAAAACAAGCGACAGCAAATCAAAAGGCACAATTATTGCCAAGTCGTGAAATGGTCAAAGGACAAAAAGGAAAAAGTAAACGACGTAAAGCAGGTATTTTAGGTTAAATCATTCGCCTCTGTTACATCTTAAAGTCAAAAAAGCGATAGACATTCAATGGGTCTATCGCTTTTTTTCACTTTAAATAAAGAAAAATCGAAGCCTCTTTCACCCTTAATCATCAGAATACTAGTTACTCCATGACACGGTTGATCATTTCTAAGGACTATTTGCCTATTGTCCTTACCTCTAAAAATCATTAGTGCTTCACATCTTCTTCATTTTCTAATTAATTGAATTTCAACATTATTAGAGATTTATCTAAATTTTTTATTATATAATTATATTGTTTTCATTTATTAAAAACGCATAACTTCTAGACTAGTCATCAGTTACTAAAAGTTATGCATTTAACCTATTTACACGTATTCTCTTAAACAATCATCAAAGAAGCAGAAATTTGTCATCCTTCTTCAACCAATTCATCTTTTTCTTTTTGAGGGGACAGATATAACTTCTCATACTCTTGATCAATAAATTGAGTAAAATAAAGCTTAATCACCCCCATGATGGGTACACCTAAAATCATTCCGATCATTCCCATCAATTTTCCACCGATTGTCACAGCTAATAGCGTAAGAAAGGGGTTAAGCCCCATCTTTTGTCCGACAACTTTAGGGTCAATAATTAAAGTTTCTACCTGTTGAACAATTAACAAAAAGACGAGGATCATTAAGGCCACGAAGGGACTATAAAAAAAGTTAATTCCAACCGCAATCAATGTCCCGAAAATAGGTCCAATAAAAGGAATCATATTCGTCATTCCAAAAATAACACCGAGTAACAACGCATATTTGGCTCCCATTAAAGATAAACCCACTACCGCACAAATCCCAACAAATAAAGAATCAATGGATTTCCCTATTAAATACTTACCAATATTTGAATGAAATAAGTGAGCCATATGAAAAACATGCGTCGCTAGCTTAGGTCGACAGATAATACCAACTAATTTTCTTGTGATTGAACTAAACTTTTCTTTCTCAAGTAACACATAAATACTAATAATAAATGCTAATAAAACGTTACTTGTCCCCATGAGCGCATGATACATCACCCCAATAACAGACGTTAAGGAGTTCGTTAAAACATCCGTTAATTTCGGAATAATTCTTAAGATTTGATCCTGAATTGCAGCTAAATCACTAACATCTATCTGTTTAAACTGACTTGTCCAGTTAGTTAGCCAACTCTGAATCTCACTCGCATAGACAGGAATTTGTGAAACTAAATCTTTTGAACTTTGATAGATAACTGGAAATAAAAAACTCGCACCCAGATAGCAAAAAAGCAATAAACCAATATACGTCACCGCAATACTTACTATTCGCTGACACTTAAACTTTTTTTCTAAAAACACAATGATGGGATTAAAAACATAAGCCAAAACAAAGGCAAGCAAAAAGGGCCAAATGGTTGCCAACATTCCATTGATCCCATTAAATAAAACTTCATAATGATCAATGACTTTAATCAAAATATAAGCCATTCCAACAAACAATAATCCCTTAAAAAAAGAGAGAGAGATGTTATTCATTCGATTCATACAGCACTTCCTTTAGTACAACATAATATAACAAATTATACTATTTCATACTAAAGTTTACAATTTAAGCTATTAAAATTCTACCTTTATTCTACATTATAAAATATCAATTTGTATTTCATCGATACTTACCTCATAATTCGATTCAATAAAGTTAACGACCTGATCCAAAACAGATTGAAGCTGTGCTGTTGAATTCGAACCGGTCGTAATGCCTAAAACAATCTGTTGATGAACATCATGATCATCGATTTCATGAACCGACACATTAAACGTATTTCGAATTTTAGCCACTAAACTTCTTACAATCATTCGCTTTTCCTTTAAACTATGGACCCAAGGTGCACCTAATTTAATTTCTAAACAACCAATTTTCATTAAAAATACCTCGCATTCTTGAAATTACCTTTACTTTTTTCGACAAATCGATCATGAAGAATAGATAAAACGTCTTAAATATTATAAAATAAGAGAGTTAATAAAATTTTAACATCATTATTTTATGTGTAGGAGAACAAATTATGGCAACAAATATGGATTTAATGAAAAAAATCATTGAAGAAAAACGTCAAAAAACGAAACAACAAGATAAATTAAAACGCCCTGACAAACAAATTGGTGAAGCACGTAAACGCATTAAACAACATAAAGGTGGCGGATTATTCGATAAATAAGACGAGCCAACCTTTTTAAGCCAACCGTCAAATGACACGATAAAAGGAGGATGACTATGTCTTTATCATTTGAAACTCTTAATCTAAATCCTTCATTAATTGAAGGTTTAGCCAAACAAAACATTACAACACCGACAACCATTCAAGCGGAAGCCATTCCCGTTATTTTATCACGTCAAGATGTGATTGCACAATCACATACAGGAAGTGGGAAAACATTAGCTTTTGTGACGCCACTTTTCCAACTGATTGATAGTAGTAAACGTGAAATGCAAGTTTTAATTTTAGCTCCCACTCACGAATTAGTCATGCAAATTGATGCTCAAATCAAATTATTAGCTGCTAATTCAGGTGAACCTGTCACATCAACGACAATTATTGGGGGAGCAAACATTGAAAAACAAATTAAAAAGCTTAAAGAAAAACCTCACTTCATTGTGGGTTCAGCAGGACGTATTCTCGAATTAATCAAAAAGAAAAAAATTACAGCCCATACGATTAAAACAATTGTCTTAGATGAAGCGGACAGCTTATTAGATAACACGAATACGAAAACGATTCAAGATATCATTAAAACAACATTACGCGATCGACAATTATGTCTATTCTCTGCTTCAATTAGTGATAATACTTTAGAATTAGCCAAATCATTGATGAAAGAGCCGGTGGTTTTAAAAACAGCTGAGACAGTAGAAATGAATCCTAATATTGAGCACTTCTACTTAAAAGGTGATCGACGTGATAAATTTGAATTACTACGTAAATTAATTGTCGCTGAAGAACCACAACGTGCTTTAATCTTTGTTAATCAAAATGATTCAATGCAAGAAATTGCAGAAAAATTAAATTATCACCAAAAAGAAACATTTATGATGCGTGGAAACATTAAGAAAGAAGAACGCAAACGCGCCTTAGATGCCTTCCGTAGCGGAAAAATTAAATTATTAATTTCATCAGATTTAACCGCTCGTGGTCTAGATATTCCTGAAGTGACACATATCATTCATTTAGATTGTCCATCAAATCCAAATGAATATTTACATCGTGCTGGACGTACAGCTCGAGGAAACGCCTCAGGTAAGTCAATTTGTATCGTAACAGATAAAGATTTAAGTACGTTAAAAAAATATCAAAAGAAATTTAAGATTCAATTTGAAGAAATGAAAGTGAGCCATGGAAAGTTTATTTCTGCTGCTTCAAATTAAAAAAGATGACCTTGGCGTCATCTTTTTTAATTGATAGCTTCTTCAAGCGCATACGGATTAAATTTTCGAACTTGTTCATCTGTTAAATTCGCAATAAATTGGCGTTTAATTTCAAGCAAATGCATCACATCATTCAAATATTGAAATAGCATCGCACGATTTTCAAACTCTTCACGAGTTTTTGGTAACTCTTGATTTCGACAACTCGTTAAGACTGCTTTTGTCTTTTTAATCAAGTCATCTGCTGTATTGAATTCATGTAAACTCATTGCTATATGTTCAGTTAAATCAGCTAGCATGATTGACTGTTCAAGTGTCATGACTACTTTTCCAAGCGTTTGTCGCATATTTGTTAAGACGTGATATTGCATCGTGCGCATCTCCATATACTGTGCGTAATACGTCATCTCATCAAATAAGTAATTTTGACGATTTTGTTCTGCACGAAGCCGTGCTATTTCTAAACGATTCGCTAATGATAAAAATAAAGCTTCTTCGTCAATTGACACCGATTGACTTCTCGTCGTATTTGCTAAACAAAATAAAACAGTACGTAAGTGTTCCTCAATGTCATCTTGATCCTTCTTAATTTGATGTATCATTTTTGGCATATATAAGTTAAAAATTAAGGCGATTCCTGCTCCAATGAACATCAGCATCAATTCATTGATTAAGAGCGACAAATTAACATACCCCTCACCTAGTAAATGGGTGACTAAAACCGAACTCACAACAATCCCATCGCTTAATTTAAAATGAGCAGCTATTGGAATAAAAATTAATAAGTAGATACCAAAGGCAACTGGATGAAACCCTAATAACAAAAATAAAATACAACTAATTCCTAACGCAAGCAGCGTCGAATTTAATCGTAAAAGAGCAATTTCTAATGATTTTTTCTTGGTATTTTGAACACTTAAGACGGTAATAATCCCTGCTGATAAGGCGTATTTTAACCCTAATGACTGGGCCATTAAAATTGCAATGGTCGCACCAATTGCCGTTTTAATCGTACGCATACCTAATTTATGTTTCATTTTTTATCTCCTTTTTTTTCTCTCTTACATTAACATTGAAAGTAGTCGATAAACAGATTCTTCTGCTTTCATAAACCATGATTTACTTTGTTCGTATTCAAAGTCTAAGCGACGACAATCTTTTTGATCAAATTTAAACTGCTCCACTAATTGTTTAGCCATCGTATCATTATAAATAAAAGCAGCTAATTCAAAATTAATACTAAAACTACGAACGTCCATATTAACTGACCCCACCGTTGCCATTTCTTGATCAATGATAATAATTTTCGAATGTAAGAATCCTTCGTAAAAGTATACCTCAATTCCCGCTTCGAGTAACTCTTTGATATACGATGTTGTCGTTCGATGAACAAAATGATTATCCGGAATCACGGGAATCATAATTTTAACATCAATTCCTGAATGGGCAGCTATTTTTAAAACATGTAAAAATTCACTATCTGGAATAAAATAAGGTGATTGAATCCAGATACTTTTTTTTGCCGTCATAATTAATTTAATATAGGCAGCACGCATATGATCTGTTTTTTGGTCAGGCCCATCACAAACCAGTTGCATAAACGTCTCATCTTCGTCCAATGAAACCGAGCGGAAATAACGCTCAATATTTGATTCTACCTCATTTAAATCAGAGATATCTTCAATGACAGCCGCATAATCTTTAAAAAAGCGTAGCTGTAACAATTGGACGACTCCCCCTGTGACTCGCAGATGCGCATCACGCCAAGGCGTAAATTTAGGATTTTTCGATAAATATTCATCACCAATATTCATTCCTCCTAAATAGGCAATGGTTCCATCAATCACGACAATTTTTCGATGATTTCGATAATTCCAATTTAATGTAAAGATCTTAAATTTAGCGGGATAATGTTTGACAACAATTCCTCCAGCTTCCTTTAAAGGTTTAAAAACTGATGAAGGTGTCATAAAACTTCCTCCATCATCATAAACTAAGCGAACTTTAACACCTTCACGAGCTTTTTTAGCTAAAGTCTTAATTAAAGCTTTTCCACTTTCATCACCACGAATAATAAAATACAGGACGTTAATCGTATCCTGCGCCTGTTCAATATCGGATAGTAAACGTTCATATTTATCATTCGCATCGCTAAAATACTCTAGCGTATTATGGCGCGTTAAAATGCTACGATTATAATTTAAGTTAAATTTTATTAAAGACATATAGGATGATGGTATTGTTGACACCGAATCCATCATTTCAAGTTGTGAATCAACGGCTTGTTGATAGTAGTGTTCTTCTATGGCATCTAAAAATGTTCGTTTTTCTTTAATAATCGGTCCATGTCCAAATAAAAGGTACAATAAGAAACCGATAAACGGAATAAACGTCATAATCATTGTCCATGCAATAATATAAATCGGTTCATCTCTTCGACGAAAAATCATAACTAAAATCGTACATAAGTTAAGAACTTGTATCACCATAAGTGATAACGCAATCATCCAAGCAATCATGAACAAACCTCCAATCCCTCACCTCTTCGTATCCAATCTCAAAAGATGAGCATTTTCCTTCCTTTGCGTGATTTTATCATGATTCATGAAAAAACATAAGCTTTCCTATTATACCTTAAATTTCGACTTTTGGTAAGAGGGCTAATGTGACTGCCCTTCTTGTATCGATTTAAGAAAATTGGTTAAAGCTAAGATAAATTGTTGCGTATCTTCTCTCGTTCGTTTCTTTGGTCCTTTTAAACGCTGACCAGATTGACGTAACTTGGACGAAAGATGACGGGTAAATAATAGCTGATCAATATTATGATCCTCATATGTACGGCCATTTTGATTCATCGCATAACCTTTTTTGGCCAATACAAGCGCACCTAAGCCATAATCTTGTGTAATGACTAAATCACCCGGTTGTAATCGATTAATAATTTCATAATCCACCGCGTCTGAGCCTTGCATGACCGTAATCGTCTGAACTCCATCATGCATAAAATAATGAGCAGCATCACAAACAATAACGACGGGAACTCCAAATTGCTTAGCCACCTTAATCGTTTCTTTTACAACGGGACACCCATCGGCATCAATATAAATATTCATTTCTTTCACTCCTATTTCACAGCTTTAATTCGATTCATTTCTTCTATATTCAAAAAATTAATGGGAAATTTGTGAAAAACCTTATTTTTTTAGATCACATCGGATATAATTAACCTTATCAATAAATCCTATTTAACATAAACATGATTGGAGGCCTCCTATGTCTGTTAAAATTATTACCGATAGTACATCATACATTCCTGAATCTATTCGTCAAAAACTCGATATCACCATTATTTCTCTTAATATTATCACGGATACCTCCTCAAAACGAGAAGTAGAAATAAATCTAGATGAGTTTTATCAGGAACTCCCTCACCTTTCAGCCATTCCAACCTCTTCTCAGCCAAGTCCAGATGAAATGTTAGCTGCCTTTGAGCAATTAACGAACGAAGGACATGAGGTACTCGGAATTTTTCTTTCCTCTAAAATGAGTGGAACGTATTCAAGTGCACATTTGATTAAAAATTTAATCCTCGAAACAAATCCCGATGCAAAAATTGAACTTTTTGATTCGTTAACGAACTGTATGCAAATGGGGCTAATCGTGATGGAAGCTGCTAAAGCAGCCCAATCAGGGGCATCTTTAGAAGAAATCTTATGTCTTATTCACACCGTGCAACATAACAGTCGTTTTTTATTCACACCACACACGCTAGATTATTTAAAGAAAGGTGGCCGAATTGGAGGGGCTTCTGCTCTACTTGGAAATCTATTTCAAATCAAACCAATCTTAACGGTTGAAAATGGTGAAACGACAGTATTTACAAAAGTGAGAACGAAGAAAAAAGCTATTCTAAGCATGATTAACAAATTAAAAGAAGACCTTGATGGTCATGAACTAGGAGGTCTTTTCGTGCATCATATTAGTTGTGAAGATGAAGGTCTAGAATTGGCCAAACAAATTGAATCTGAACTAAATACGCCGATTCAGATTCAATCCATTGGACCGGTCATTGGTTGTCATGTAGGACCTGGTAGTATAGGAATTGCATATTTTGTAAAATAATGATTGCGACGACTCATAATGAATGATATAATGCAAAAGCTAAGAAAAACTATTAGAAATGCGAAGTGAGATTATGAAGAGTTCAGCTATTGAAAAGCGTATTGTAAAAATCGATCAAGAAATTCAAGCGATGAACATTGCTAAGAAATATTTAAATAACCATGAAGAAATTAAACAAGTGATTTTAGAGTTAAATCGCGAACGTCAATTATTAGTTAATGATTTATATCGTGATGATAAAGCGTCTTATGCCATCGTACGTGATCACATGGAATCATTAGTTGAAGTTGAATTAGATGCTACACAACAAAAAGAATTATTAGAGTACATTAAAGAAACATTCGGTCGTCAAGCGGCTACAGATGGAAAAACAGCCACAGGATTAAATGCCTGGTTAAAAAAATTAAACGTTAAATTCAATTGGCAAACAACAGATAATTCTGATTGGGCAACGTTAATTATTACAGGATTCGAACCATTTAAATGCTAATGATGAAAGACCTTTAGAACTTTTTTCTAGAGGTCTTTTTTTAATTTTCCATTTTTTTCATTAAACTTCACTTTTATTCCATTATTCTACATTTTAGGGTATACTTATCTTTGGAGTGTCAAAAAATGATGAAGACATAACAGACAAAGGAGGCTCATTATGGAAAAATTACAACTTATTGGAGACCGCATTTTAGCATTTCTAAGCGATTTGATTAGTTTTGGGAATACGTACATTGGAACATACTTATTAATTATTTTATTATTAATCGCTGGTTTCTATTTTACTTTTAAAACGCAATTTGTACAATTTAGAATGATAAAAGAGATGATTAAGCTATTAGGGGATGGCGTTGGAAAATCATCAAAAGATGGAAAAGTTTCATCTTTCCAAGCCTTTTGTATTAGTACTGCCTCACGTGTTGGAACAGGAAATATTGCAGGAGTTGCCTTAGCGATTGCTGTTGGAGGCCCTGGTTCAGTATTCTGGATGTGGATAATTGCGTTAATTGGTGGAGCTTCAAGTTTTATCGAAAGTACATTAGCGCAAATTTATAAAGTGAAAGATGCGTCAGGAGCTTATCGTGGTGGACCCGCTTATTATATTGAAAAAGGATTAAACAAACGCTGGTTAGGGTTACTATTCTCAGTTTTAATTACAATCACTTTTGGATTTGTCTTTAATGCCGTACAAGCAAATACCATTACAGAAGCATTCCAAACAGCATTTGGTATGGATAAATTATTCATGGGAATTATCTTAGCCATTGTAACGGCTGCCGTGATTTTTGGAGGAGTTCAACGTATTGCTAAAGTATCTGAAATTATCGTTCCAGTTTTAGCCGTTGCTTATGTGTTAGTAGCCCTCTTAGTGATTGCGTTAAATATCACAAAAATCCCAGCAATGATCAGTTTAATCGTTTCTAATGCCTTTGACTTCAGCTCATTCGCATCAGGTGCTTTTGGGGTCATGTTCATCCAAGGGGTTAAACGTGGGTTATTCTCAAATGAAGCTGGGATGGGATCTGCCCCAAATGCAGCTGCTACAGCAGAAGTTAACCATCCCGTTCAACAAGGTTTAATTCAAACGCTTGGAGTCTTCACAGATACCATCTTAATTTGTAGCTGTACAGCGTTCGTTATTTTATTATCAGGAACTTATGTAGATTCAGACTTAACAGGAATTCAGTTAACACAAGCAGCCTTAACCTCACAAATTGGCGTAATCGGTAACTACTTTATTGCCTTCTGTATTTTATTATTTGCATTCAGTTCAATTATTGGGAACTACTACTATGGTGAGTCAAATATCGAATTTATGAGTGCAAAAAAATTCTGGTTGGTCGCTTACCGTATTATCGTAGTTGGAATGATTATCTTCGGTTCATTGACAAAAGTCGCAATCGTTTGGGATTTAGCTGACTTATTTATGTCATTTATGGCGATTGTTAACTTAATCGCAATCTTATTATTAGGTAAGTTTGCATTTAAAGCCTTAAAAAATTATACTGATCAAAAGAAACAAGGAGTTAAAAATCCTATCTTTAAAGCGTCTGACATCGAAGGTTTAACAAACGTTGATGAATGGAAGTAAGCAAAAAAAAAGCAGTTCTAGTCTATCTAGAACTGTTTTTTTTTAGGCTAAGGCAACAAATAACGAGCCCGCCGCAATTAAAATAACGCCGATGATTCCTTTAAGTGTTATTTCTTCTTGGAAAATTAAAATAGATACGATGACTGTCATCACAACCGATAATTTATCAATCGGTGCCACCTGCCACGTCTTTCCTGTCTTTAGAGCAATATTTAAAAACAACCAGGATAAAGCTCCTGAAATTCCTGCTAAAATTAAGAAACCAAAATCTTTTTTGTAGGTCACCAACTCTTTTAAGTGTCCGAAGTCCCCTTTGGTTGCAGAAACAATCACTAAAAAGACGGCCATAATCATCGCTCGAACTGAGGTTGCTAACGTAGGGGTTAAATGGTGAATCCCGAGTTTCGTAAAAATAGTAACAAAACTGGCACTAACCGCTGCAAGCAAACCGAAAATTAACCACTGAGCCATATAAAACCATCCTCTCTCACGCTACGGGATGATTATACGCTATGAATCCTCTCTTTTCAATCACTCGATTTAGATGTTAAGATTGAATCTTTCTTAACACTTGAATGAGCGGTTGGTTTTGGCTATTTTTCACACTAAGTTGTGGGAAAAATAACACATTATATTGCCCATTAAAATCATAATGAAATAGTAATGGCCCCACGACACAACGACAAATAAATGGATTTCCACTTTCTAATACAATAGTCACGTAAGGTCGTGTCTGACGAATAAATGAAATTCGTGCCTCAAGCTCACTTAATTCATTAGCGCCCAACTGTTCAGATGGTACTCCGTGAGAGGTTGTCACATACCAATTCATTCGAGAGCCTTTACGAATTAAAGGTAAAATAAAGTCATCTGAAGTGACAAATTTGAGGTTAGATTTTTTTGTTGGTGTCATCACCCCAAATAAAATGCCATGTGCTTTCATCCGATCTAATGAAGCTAGAATCTCTTGATAAGTTGAAGGTTCTATATATTGCTTAATTTCATCTCCTCCACCTTCTAAGGTGACTAACGGCAAAACATTTCCTAGTTTAGATAAGGCAAGACAACGTTGATCATTCAGTAAAACGCCATTTGTTAGAACGATAAATTCCATATCATCATATTTTTCATACACTTTAAATAAGCTATCGTTCATCAATGGATCGCCGCCAGTTAAAACGATAATGTGAATGCCAAGCTCTCGTGCTTCAGCTACTAGTCGATCAATCTCTGCTAAAGGCATGGCTAAACTCGGATCTGATTTACATAAGCACCCTTTACACGCTAAAGAACAATTCATTCCAATATTGATAACGAGCGAATGAGGGACATTAACTGAATATTTTTGTGACATTTGTTCTCGGATAGAAAGCCCTTCCCATAGTTCTTTAACTGCAATATTTTGTAAAAAGTGATTTAAACACGTTTTATTCGTATTATATATCATATTTTTAACATATCGCTTAATCGAAGGATGGCTATCATAATAGCCTTTAATTTGTCCAATAATTGCCTTTATCTGAGGATCAGTAATAAAAGTTCCCGACATTTCATATAATTTCTCTACTCCATTATCAGGATCCTCTTTTAGCACTTCGACAATATTAGCCACAATAAAATTTTTCGGCAATAAATTCATATTATTTAAAAAGTTCATCATGTTCTTCACCTCATTTTTTTAATTCGATGAAACTTTACCTCATTTCATTATATTGTCGATTTTTATTATTCATGACTTTTCTTTGATGCTTTTGCACAAAAAAAGAAGAGACTCACTCTTCTTTTAATAAAATGTAACGTTATGATAATCGATATCGACTGAAATAGGTTGGGTTTTATTTTGTAACAAGAGGGGCTTTAAAAGTTGATAGACATAGGCGCGTGCATTCCCCTCATCCGTATCAAAAAAGATAAAAACATATCGTAATCGTTTGCCTTTTAATTTTTTCAGTTCATAGGACGTTGAAGCGTTAAAATGATTAATCGCCACAACATAATTCACTTCATCTTGCTCATCATTGAGCGTCGCTAAATGATGAGCAATAATACAAGCTTCATTGATTCCAAACCAATGCTGGTATAAATCATTAATCAGATTACTACTGGCGCCTTCTTGATAGTAGCGAACTGCTGAGCTATTTCGTCCAAACTTTTCAACAGCTTGTTGTTTATGATTTAAAATCAGAACTTCAATACGGTTGATATTCATGACACTTTCATCCCCTCTCTCTCATTTGGAGGGCATGCTCACTAGACTCCCATCTACTTCTGCTCTGCCTTTAATTAACACTTTATTATATGCATCATTAGGCAAAAATGGAACAACTCTATTCTGTCACTGGAATAAAATCAAAGATTGTCACATCAAATAAACCTTTATCCGTCAACTTAATACTTGGAATAACGGGTAATGTTAAAAAAGATAACGTTAAAAATGGATTAAAACCTAGATTCGGTGATAGCTGTTCTAGTGCCTCATGAAGTAAACTTAATTCAGAAACGACCTCATGTGCTGGACGAGCAGTGATTAATCCAGCTATTTCAAGCGCGATTTGAGCTAATACTTTTCCCTCATTCACCACAACGATTCCTCCACCTATATCTTTAAGCTGTTTAGCCGCCTCTAACATATCCACATCATTTGTTCCACAAACGATTAAGTTATGTGAATCATGTGAAATCGTTGTTGCAATGGCTCCTTTTTGGAGTTTTAACCCTTTTAACATCCCTAAACCAATATTCCCTGTTAGATGATGACGCTCAATGACTGCCACCTTTAATAAATCTTCTTCAATACACGATCTCACGTCGTTTGTCATATTTAAAGCTTTTAATTCATATTGACGATGAATCGTTTCTAGCTTATTTGGAATAATTTCAATGACATTAAGCTTTTGGCAGTTGCTCGCCTGAATTTCAAATGATTTTTCACTTAAGTTTTCTGGTAAATGAACCGTATTTTCAAAGATGAAACGTTGGTTCTCACCATCCTCATCTAGTTGAAGTTGTCCTTGTCTCACGACACACTTACCATTTTTATAAACGGAATTAATTTTAAACGTCTCTAACTCATCTAAAATAATAAAATCGGCAATAAACCTAGGTGCAATCGCTCCTTTATTTTTGAGTTGATAACATTCAGCTGTATTTAACGTACTCATCTGAATCGCTGTTTCAATTTTTAAGCCACTATTAACGGCAATTTTAATGGCTTGATCAATACTTCCTTCACGAATTAAGTCATCAATATGTTTGTCATCGGTGCAGAAACAAATACGACGACTATTAGAAATACTCGCCACCTGAATTAAATCTTTTAAATTTTTAGCAACACTTCCTTCTCTCATTAACACATACATCCCACGACGTAAACGCTCAATCACTTCTTCAGCCGTATGACATTCATGATCTGTTAAAATCCCAGCTGTGATATAGGCATTTAACTGGTTCAAATCAAAACTAGCCCCATGTCCATCAATTCGATAACCTTTAGTTGTGGCATCGACTAACTTTTGTAACATATCGTCATCCCCATTGAGGACTGCTGGGAAATTCATAACCTCAGCCAATCCAATCACTTTTTCATAACAATACAAGGGATTTAAATCCGCGGCGAGTAAGGTCGCGCCTGAATTTTCAAAAGTTGTCGCCGGAACACATGATGGTAACATGACATACATATCAAATGGAATATTCTTTGATAAGTTTAACATTAACTCAATTCCTTTAACCCCTAGCACATTAGCAATTTCATGTGGATCAATAATCATCGATGTAATTCCATGTTTTAACGCTTCTTTATAATATTCTTTAGGTGATACAAGAGATGATTCTATATGAGCATGCGCATCAATGAGACCTGGACAAATATATTTATTGGTTCCATCAATTTCATTGATTCCCTCATATGACCCTATTCCAATAATATATCCCCCTTCTATCGCTACATCAGCCATAAATCGATCATTTTGAAACACATCAATGACGGTAATATTTTTGATAACGAACGATGCCTTTTGTTGATTTGAAGCACATTTAATACGTGTCTTTAATTCCATTAACTTCTCTTTCAGCTGTCTCACCTCATGAAGTTTTTTTCTATTCAATCATATCCTCTTTAAAAAGTCTACTATTTGAACTTGTTTTTTATCATTTTATGTCCAATTTCAGTTTTTTATCCTAACTAATTACTACATTTTTACTTTTTTGATATAATAAGATAACGACTTTATGACTGGAGAAAAAGAAAGAATGAATGCCTATAAACGACAGCTATTATGTATTGGATTAGGGATGACTATTGCTCTTTTACGAACCCTATTATCGGCTTTCCCTGCTATGATAGACACATATTACTCCAAAGGAATCAATAAATGGTGGATTAAACAACTAAGTCGTTTGAGCGGTCTATTTCCTTTTTCAATTTTTGAACTTCTCATCTATATCACCATCGTGGTCTTCGTAGCCGCTCTTATTTTTTATTTGATTCAACTCGTTTACAATCATAAGAAATGGCCCTCTCTCATCCTTCAATATTTATTAAATCTTCTAGCAGCTTTCTCGATTGGCTACTGTATTTTTATCCTCTTTTGGGGACTCAATTACGACCGTCCGTCATTAGAGGCTGATTTCTCGTTGGCGAGTGAAGGACATGACCCAGAAGAATTAATTGCTCTTTATGAGCAATTAATTCAACAAGTCAATGAGGCCCGACTGAATACCCGTGAAAATGAACAAGGTATTTTTATCGCTAACGGATCTTATCATGACATTTTCAAACGAGCCCCCAATGGTTATGAGCATGCCGCTCAAACATATCCTGTCTTAAGTGGAACATATGGGCTAGCAAAACCCATCCTTACATCCAAACTAATGAATTATACGAATATTACAGGAATCTATTCCCCCTTTACAGCAGAAGCCAATGTTAATGTGGCGGTACCAGATTCCACACTTTTATTTACAACAATGCATGAAATGGCTCATCAGCGAGGTTATGCGAGTGAAAATGAAGCAAACTTCATTGCTTTTTTGACCTGTATTCATCATCCAGACCCAGACTTTATTTATGCAGGTTATCTATCGGCGTTGAAATATACGAACGTGGCGCTTGCAAAAGTTGATTCTGAGTCATTAATCGAACTCAATGCACAGTTAAGTGATGGCGTCCGGCGAGATATGCGCTATTTAAATCAATTTTGGGCGCAATATGAAGGGAAGGTCGAGGAAACCTTTAACTCTATGAATCAAACCTATCTCACACTCAACGGTATAAAGGATGGTGTTAGAAGCTATGGACGAGTAGTTGATTTATTATTAGCTTATTATGATCATGAATCGTAGGATAGTCAAATTCATTGAAATATGCTATGTTAAATTCAGGAGGGATTCAAATGAAATGTAACATTTTTGGAAATGATTTACCAGGTGTCTCAATTGTTCTAGATAAAGGCGAAAGTGTCTATACACAGTCCGGCGGAATGGCCTGGATGGATGAGAAAATTAAAATGGAGACGAATGTAAAAGGGGGGCTGATGAAAGGAATTGGGCGAATGTTTTCAGGCGAGTCACTGTTTATGGCAACCTATACCTCGATGGCGCCTGCACAAGAAATTGTCTTTGCCTCGACTTTTCCTGGTCAAATTCTTGAGTTTGATTTACTAAAAGGAGATGAGTGGATCTGTCAAAAAAGTTCATTTTTAGTCGGTGAACCTAGTATTCATTTAAATGTCGAGTGGACTAAGCGACTTTCTGCTGGCTTATTGGGTGGGGAAGGATTTATTTTACAACGTATTAGTGGACAAGGCAAAGTCTTTTTAGAATCTGCAGGAAGTGTCGTCAAGCGAGAGTTAAAACATGGAGAAATTATCAAAGTTGACACTGGAAATGTCGTTGCTTTTAGTCGTGGGGTTAATTACGAAATTGAAACCGTTAAAGGATTTAAAAACATCTTCTTTGGTGGGGAAGGATTATTCTTAACTAAATTAACCGGACCAGGAACCGTTTATTTGCAAACCTTAACGATGCAAAACGTTGCCACTCGATTAATTCCATATATTCCAACAGGTGGAAAATAAAAAGCATACTGGAGTCATACCATACTCCACTATGCTTTTTATTTATTTAAATTCACAAAGACTGATTTTTTAGCCTCAGTTTGACAAATTAATTGATGATTTAAACGTTCGAATGAAACAATATGATTTAAAATGACTTCTTTTTCTAGTGTAAACAGATGGAATCTCATTAGTTTTGTGTCAGATAAGTAGTAAATATTAAATCCTACCACCACAAAATCTGTTGCATCTAATGAATGACGAGCCATCGGGATTCGCCCATTTAAGACAAATACGTCACCTGTCTCTTGATGGAGGGCAAACACTGTATCATTTTCACAGACAAGCTTTTTAGCAAGAATTCCATCAATTGGACCATTCTCATTTTCATTTTCCTTGGCCATTGCCATCAATTGATGCGTCTCCGTTTCAATATAATAAACATGACGACGATCTTCTAGGGCGATATAACTTGAACTTGCTTGCCCTTCTTTTTGATTCCCATCATACATCATTTCACGATCACTTAAACGAATAATTTTATCTTCAATTGCTGTTAAACGCTCAAAGTACTCCCCTTTAAATTCATCAACATGTAATAAACGTTCATACGTCTGCAAAATTTGATCTAAATTTTGATTTAATAATTGGATTTTTTGGCTCCCCTTTTCAGATAACTCCACAATCTCCTCGAGATGTACCATTTCTACAAGCTCATCTAAATTTTGGCGTAACCCCTCTACCACATCCTTGAAGTTTAAAATCGTCGTATCTAATGTTTCCAGTCGTTTAGCTGTTTTTTCAAATGTTTTTATTAAATCTAAAAATTCCGTTTCCATTCCTCTCATCCTTTCAACTCGTGTATCGTTTCAATCATTCGATCAATGACCTGTGCCTGTTTTAGAAGATGTCTTGAATATAGCTTATTAAATCGCTTCAACCAAGTGACACGTACGTCTTGCTCATAAACAAAAGTTAAAACATCACTTCCTTCTTTCTCAAACTCTTGTTGTATTTGAGCAAAGGGTAACTCTTGAAAGACCAATGCCTTTAAATAGTTGAGTCGGTCATGTCCTTGACGATAACAAAGCGCCGCTTTTTCATACTCTTTAAGGTGCATTAAGTCATGTCCCGCTTCAACATGATGGCCCTCTTTGTTCTTCATTAATGCACGGCATCTTGCAATATCAGTTTTTGCTTCTTCAAGTTGTGATAGTTCATATTCCGTAATCGCTTGCTCATAAAGCTCACGACGCTCATATAATTGAGCTTCTTTATAAAATTGATTATCCGTTGATAATTGGTTCAGCTTTAATTCGGTTTCATCAAATGTATCAAAAGATAAAAACTCACTTTCAAAGTGCTCATAAAGTGACGGTGGCATATCTTCTTCAATGAAACATAAATGATGACGGGCTCGTGTCAGTGCCACGTATAATAAGTTAAAGTAATAACGATATTGATTTTGATACATGACATCTTGATTTAAGATCGTTTCCCACGCCGTTTTATACTTCGTCATGACATTATAGCAAATGATATACTCCTTTTCGATTCCTTTAATCTCTTCAACAGTAAAGACAGCTCCCTTTTGTTGAGTGAGTCGTTCAAAGTTTTTCTTTTCTTCTTCATCTGGAACAACAATGGCTACATAATGTCGATTGAGTCCCGTCTCAATTAACTTAACCATCTCAAGAGGATGTTTCGCATCAAAATAATAAATCGGATGCTGTTCTCCTCGAATTGGAATTTCATGATAATCATTTTTTTTATTTAAACCTAAACGCTGAATTCGTAAATTAACCACTTGATTAGCTAAATCAACGACTTCTTTCGTACTTCGATAATTTTTAACTAATTGATGTTTAATAAATCCTAAATGCGTATTTGACGTTTTTAAGATACTCTCAATTCGTCCTGTATGAAAATAAGTCGGGCGAATGGTTTGATTGATATCTCCACTAAATAATAAGTTATTTCGATTTCTGGCCAGACGAATTAAACAATAAATTTGAATTTCTGTTAAGTCTTGAATTTCATCGGCAATGACAAAATCAAATAAAGGAACCTTTTGATTCATTAAACGATTGAGAAATTGTCTTGCCATGTCATTCTCGTCCACTTTTCCTTCAGCAGATAAGAACATTTGGTATCTTAAGGTTAGTTCATATAGTAATTCACGCTGAGACGATGAATATAAACAATACTGCTCATCTAACTTTAAATAGATTTCTTTTGGAATTAGGGCATGATTGAGTAAATACTGATCGAGAATTTGATGCATAAGTAAAACTGCTTTGAGTTCATATTGATCTAAAAATCGAGTCTTTGCTTCATAAAGTTTTTCGGCATGAAGCACGAGATCTTCTCCATCCACATGACCTAAACCTTTTTTAACAATCACCTCAACTAAATCTGATGCAACAGACCACTCATTCATATTAACTCGATAATCTATCCATTCTTTTGGAATCATCCCTTTAATAATTCCTCGAATTTCTTTCCAAATATCATAAATTCCGATTCCTAATTGTTTTAACAGCAAGGGCTGACGTTCAATAACCCACGTGCGAAACTGTTCATAACTCACCGTTTGATAAATTGAAACTTCTTGAGAAATATAATCGTTCAAATGATAAAAATGAACACGCTTTAATAATTCATCTGCACGATACTCTGGTGACTCTTCTAAAATTTTTTGAAATAACTTCTTCGCATCTTCGACGAGATAAGAGGAATAGGTAAAGTAAGCAATCTTAATCGGTTGCATCGCCAAAATAAACGCTTTATGAATATTAATTGTTGTTTTTCCGCTTCCGGCACTACCAAAAATAAAGGTAGGGGCATCTGTTGGTGCCAAGCATTCAAACTGTTCATCATTCAAATAATAAACCGCCTTATCCTCACGTTCATCTAATAACTGTCCCATGGTCTCGACATTGATGACACGAGTAATCACGCGATTAGGATCGTAATCAAAATTGATATATTGCTGATCGATGAATTCATCAATCGACTCTTCGGATGTCAAATATTCCTCAACTTGTTGATTTGAAACTCCAATCATTCGCCCTCGCATCGCTTGATCATCATGATGGCAATAATCTAAAAACAAAATCGCTTGACGGTATTCTGAACGTACCCGATCCGTATCAAACGTAAACAAAATCCGATCACCTTTATTAATTCGAAGCTTAAAAATACGCAAACCATTTCGATTATTTTTAATTTCACGGACGGATACACCTGCACGCATAGCAGACATATTAAATTTTGAAGCAACATATTCATGAACAAACTGACTCATTTTTTGTAGGACAAAGGATTCTTTCCCTTGAGGGATGTGACTTAAAAACAATTCAGTAATTAATATTTTCATAACCATATCCCCTTTCTACATAATCTTATCTATATTTTATCAAATTAGACACTAAATGTATATTAAAACGTCGATACGCTGTCGTTAGTTGATAAGAATTTCTTCAAAAAATTCTTTTATGAACGAAAGAAATTTTTTCATCTACACTAAATCTTTCATTTCCTTTATTTTTAACCTTTATTCTTTACGTCATCCATGCTCGGTCATCTAAGTAGGAATAAAACGAATAGATCAAAAGATAAAAAAAGCCGAATAACCGCACAGGCGCTTATTCGACTCTAAAACCGGACTAAGATTCGATTAAAGGAGAACTACTTTCTTCTAAATCATCCTCAATATTGAGATCAAACTCTTGCATATGGTATAACTTTTTTCGTTTTTGTAAATAAAAATAAATCACAACTAAAACAATTCCCTTTGCCACACTACTTAATGATATAGCCCACCAAACACCATTAATTCCTAAAAGCGTAGGTGTTGCAATTAAATAAGCAAGGGGAATACGAGCAGCCGTTAAAATAATCCCCACTGCAGAAGGAATATACGTTCGACCTAATCCATTAAATAATCCTTGTGTTGTAATCTCGATACACATAAATAATTGTGAGTACCCTAAGATTTTTAAGTAATCTGTTCCTTGTTCGATTGCCTCTGCTTCAGGTAAAAAGAAGGTAAAAATAGGACGACCAGCAAAGATGAGTAAGGCGGTCGTAAATGCCCCTAGTCCTAAGGCTAACATTAACGTGGTACGATAACCTTTCTGAATTCGCTCATATTGTTTTGCACCATAGTTTTGACCGACAAACGCTCCTAAGGCTGTTGAAAAACCACCAGCTGTCATCCAAGAAATCGATTCAATCTGTGATCCCACTTTTTGAACCGCAATTGGAACTGCTCCATAAACCGCGACTAATCGTCCTAAAATCATCGCAATTAATGTAAATGACCCACTTTGGACAGCCCCTGGAAGTCCGAGTCTACAGAGTGTTTTCATGGATACAATATCCGGTTTCTTAAAAAGATCCACTTTTAAATCATTCACTTTACTTCTAATCATTACCACTACAAAGCAAATTGTGACCATAATTTGTGCAGCAACAGTAGCTAACGCGGCTCCTAATACCCCTAAGGCTGGAATAGAACCAAATCCTAAAATTAATAGTGGGTCAAATATAATATTGAACAATAACCCAATCGTATTAATAATAAATGGAGTTTTACTATCCCCTGATCCATTAAATATAGCAGTTAAAACAGGATTAATAAAATAAAAAATCATTCCGAATGCCATCACCTCTAAATAGGTATATGACATCTGAATAATCTCAGTATCACCTAAGTTAAAGAAACTAATCAACGGTTCTTTAAAAATAAGTAAAACTAGCATATAGATTATGGCAAGTATTAAGTTAAGTTGAATTGCACTTCTAACATACGTTTTCGTTTCATCAAAACGCTTCGCTCCAGTTGATTGAGCGACCTTAATCTCAGCTCCATTTTTTGAAATCATGATAAAAGCCATCGCAAGCCACGTAAAAAAACCAGCCGTTCCGATAGCAGCCACTGCCTTACTTCCAACTTTACCAATCCAAATCATATCCGTCAGATTATAAGCCATTTGGATAAATGATGTTCCCATAATTGGCAATGCTAATTTAACTAACGTTCTCACAATGGGACCTTTGGTTAAATCAATACGCTTCTCCAAACTATAACACCCCTTTTAAAATTCATCTCTTTTAATTCTTCCTATTCATCTTTAACATTCCAAACTGAAAAAAACAAGAGATTTTTGATGTTTTGAATCAACTTTTGCTACTAGCTTCTAATCATTCATCTCATTTTAAACCTCATTGACAATTAGCGCATCATGACTCAATCATTGTTTTCTATAAAACATTTTACTAGATTCTCCATCTTCATTTAATCTTTTAATCCATAAGAAAAAAGCTAGTGATAAAATGATCACTAGCTCTAAAAAATGTTATGAATGATTATAATTTAACAACGTTAGAAGCTTGAGCTCCACGGTTTCCTTCAACGATATCGAAAGAAACTTTTTGTCCTTCTTCTAATGTTTTGAATCCTTCACCAGTAATTGCTGAGTAATGTACGAATACATCTTCTCCACCTTCAACTGAAATGAATCCGAATCCTTTTTCTGCGTTAAACCATTTAACTGTACCTGTATTCATAATAAATACCTCCGAAAACAAATAAAAATTTGTTACTTAATACTATTTTGCTACCCACATCATTACCCTTAGTTATAAACCCCAAGAAAATTTATTCGTTTGAACCTGTGAAAAATACCAAAAGAATTATTAAGTACAGGTTAAATATAGCACGTTTTTCAGAAAAAGACAACCTTATATATAATATAATTTAAAAATCATTTCTAAAATATTCCTCTATACCCTCATCTTTTTTATTTTTTTTGTTGGAAAACAGTGGTTCATGATGGTTAATTAACCTTAGATTAATTACCAAAATTTACGTTTCATTATTTTCAAAAAAAACATTTGCAGTCCATCTAAGAACATGTTATATTAAGTTTCGGCAATTCTCGATATTTTTCGTTTTTTATTGAGTAAATTCTCATTAAATTTGGTTCATTAGACTACATTCAATGTCAATAAACCATCAACATAATTGAGAGGAGAAGAGAGAATAAGATGAAACAACAACGAAAAGCAACACTATTTGAATCATTGATTCCTATCGTATTTTTAATTATTATTTTAGCGTTATCCTTAATGGTCTTTAAGGTGGATCCTCAAATCCCACTTTTATTAGCGACAGCTGTTGCTTCCTTAATCGGAGTCTATCGACTTGGCTTTAAATGGTCCGAGCTTGAAGATGGAATTATCGAAACAATTAAAATGGCTATCCAAGCTATTCTGATTTTATTAATTGTAGGAACACTAATCGGAACATGGATTTTAAGTGGGGTTGTTCCTTCAATGATTTACTGGGGATTAAATATTTTGTCACCTAGTATTTTCTTAGTGGCAACGTTATTAATTTGTTCAATTGTTTCTGTTTCAACAGGTTCGTCTTGGACAACTGCGGGAACAGTTGGGATTGCTCTATTAGGAATTGGTCAAACATTAGGAATTCCATCACCCGTTATTGCAGGAGCCATTATTTCAGGCGCTTATTTTGGTGATAAAATGTCACCTCTTTCAGATACAACCAATTTAGCACCAGCTATGGCAGGTGCAACTTTATTTGATCATATTAAGCATATGATGTATACGACTGTTCCGGCTTATGTCATCGCAATCGTCATCTATGCGATTCTTGGCGTTAAATATGCCGGTCAATCATTAGATATGGGTCAAATTAACATCATTAAAGAAACATTAGTTTCAAACTTTAACACCTTATCTCCAATTCTTTTATTAGCTCCTGTCTCTGTTATTGCCATGGTTATTTTAAAACTTCCTGCACTTCCAGCCTTATTAACAGGAACATTAATCGGTGGTGCTTTCGCAATCATTTTCCAAGGAGCAAATTTAGGTGATGTGATGTCAGCGATGCATTACGGTTATCAGTCACATACAGGTGTCGTAGCGGTTGATGAGTTATTAACTCGCGGTGGATTAGATAGTATGTTATGGACTGTTTCTTTAGTTGTATGTGCACTATCATTTGGTGGAGTCCTTGAAAAAACAGGCATGCTTGAAACGATTGCGACACGTATCTTACAGTTTGCCAAAGGAACATTCGGTTTAGTTTTTGCAACGATTATCACATGTATCTTTACAAACATTGTAACTGGAGATCAATATTTAGCGATTGTCATGCCCGGACGCATGTATAAAGATGAATATGCGAAACGTAACTTAGCAGCTAAAAACTTATCACGTGCGATTGAAGATAGCGCAACAGTAACATCAGCTTTAATCCCATGGACAACCTGCGGTTCATACATGATTGCCACATTAGGGATTAATCCAATTGCCTTCTTACCATATGCTTTCTTTAACTTATTATCGCCTATGATTTCATTAATTTTAGCAGCCACAGGATGGACAATGGAAAAACGTCAATCAACAGAGCAAAAATAGAACTAAAAAAAACTCTCGATTTCGAGAGTTTTTTTTAGTTCCTTAGTCAATTAAGATTAATGACGGATGAAAAAATGTCACCCCAGTAACAATCCCCTTAAACTCCCAGCCAACTCTAACATAACAGTTATCTGCAGGGATAGGATAGGTCACACAAATTCGTTTAAAATGTGGAGTCACTTCAGAAGCAACATTATGACAACAAACATCAATACAAGAATCAGCTTCATTATAAAACGCAACTTTATAATTGATTTCATCCACATCATTTCCCCTAATAATCAATCCCATGGTCAATTGTCTTTTACCTACCGTGTTAATTGTTTCAGTATAAACTAAGCGCTCATAATCCTCTTTACTAAAACTAAGGCTACCAACCTTATAACCATCAATCTCTGTTTGATCAAAGTGAAGTTGTCCATCCGTTTTAAAATATCGGGGAAACTCCCCTTCCCTTTCACACCACACACTATTTTTAATCCTATTCCCTTTCATATTCACTCCCCCAATATTTCATACGATTGGCTTAAATAAAGCTGATAAATATCTGTATCAAACCAATTCGGTGCTTGATTTTGCTTGTAAATCATTTCAACTTGAAATCCCACTTTTTGATACAGCATCAACGCTCGGTGATTAGTTGAAAACACACTCAATCTTAACGTTTTAAGATGCCAATTGGTAAAGCAATCATCAATGAATGCTGTCAGAACCTTTGTTCCTATTCCCATGCCCCACCAAGTTGGCTTTATACCTATACTCATCCAAGCCTCACTTTGATCCTCATTAAAGTCAGTTAAACTAATAAAACCTATCCATTCTTTACTGCCTTCTATCCAAATTGAAAAGTAATACTCATCCAAAGAATGAATAGAATGCTCATACCACTCTTCTAACTGTTGTTTGGTCTGTCTGTCTTCCTCTATTTTTCCGTATCCTTGAATAAATAATTTATCCTGGTATAACTTTAACAGTTCTTCTAAATCAGATTGATTTAAGGCACGATAACTAACGCTCACTGACTCTTCTGCTTTCAACATCTTAAAACTCCTCTAGACTTAACGTCCTTTAAATAAAATAATTCTTAAATCTAAACAAATAAACACCGTAACGATAAGATCAATAATCCATAATAGATAACTTAAAAATAAAACAAAGCCCGCGGTAAAACACCAGCTAAGAAAAAATCTGTAAATAACGATTGAAACTAAAATTCCAATAATTAAAGCAGCAATTAACGTCACCGGAGTCAAACATTTATAAAGAAAATGCATATCTCCAAAAAAGAACAAATACACAATCGCCACAAGGGCTGCTCCTGTGAATAAAAAGTATCCAACTCCCCATAGCCAGCTCTTATAGCAAAACTGAATTAATACTTGTGAGACTAAAAATAATGATAGAATACTCGCTAAACTTCCGAAAAGATAGCATTCTTTCATGACTTTCCGACCTTTTCCTAAATTAGAATTCATAAATAGTGATAAAACTCCGATAATGGGTAAAATCAGAGCAAATAATTCGATTAAACCAATACTAAACCGTAGTGCCAGAATACAAATTAGCGTGACTATAAAACAAAAGGCATTAATCCCACAATGAACCTGTAAAATGAATTGTCGTTGATATTGGATTGGACCTCTCATCCTCACCCGCCTCCCTCATAAAGTCATCTAGTACAGTGTATTCTCGATGACTTTAAAACATGAATAAAGAAAGGTTCTATAATCAAACACATTTTGATAAGAAAAAACAGCTAAGAAAGGATTCTCTCTTAACCGTTTTCATCTTATGACTTTTTACTAGTCACCACTCCATAAATCGCTGCCACTGTAAATAAAGCAACCGTTCCATAGCCCATTGTTTTTTTATGTTGTTCACTGAAAAAATACTGATCTCTTTCATCACACTTTTCAACTTTAATGGTTAATTCTTTTAATAATTCAATTAACTCTAACTTTAATTCATGAGCAATATCATCACGCTTTAGTAATTTCATAATCGCTTTTGACACTTTATAATAATATTTTTTCGTTCGTTTACTTGATTTCATGGCCTGTTTCATCGTTTTATGACTTGATTTAAGGACAAGTTTACTTTGTTTCACTAATTGAGGAACTTTTTTAACAGCTAACTCATAAAGTTCAGCATCCAGTTCTGCTCCCGATGTTAATAACTCTAAGAATTCAGTTCCCTCTAAATCTTTCCATTCTTTAATTGGTGACATGTTGATTTCAGACTTGTTATAATCAATTACTTTTTCTGTCATCTTTATTCTTCCTTTTTAATCCAAGTGTCTTTTTTATATTTTATCATAGTTTAGTGAATTACCTAGTATTTTTCACCCTTTTTTCCATTACATCATTATTTTTTACATGATTTCATTAAATTATGAGACAATAACACTGTAGAAAAACAGTTTAATGTCGATTTTTGTGGTATAATTCGAATTGAGGTGTTACATATGAAACAGTTAAAAATTTACTTTACATCTGATTTACACGGTTACGTCTACCCAACAGATTATACCGATACAACAGAAAAACCAATGGGACTATTAAATATTTTGTCTCACTATCAAAAAGATGGAAACACATTAATTATTGATGCTGGTGATACCATTCAAGGCTCACCATTTATGACTTTTTTAAGTACTGAAAATCTAGAAAAACATCCGGTTGCAACCGTTATGAATCAAGGTGGATATGATTATATCACCTTAGGTAACCATGAATTTAACTATGGCTATGACTATTTAAAATCATATTTAACAAACTTAAATGCGAAATGTTTATGTGCTAATATCATAGATAAAACTGGTATTTTACCGATTGCATCATCTGACATTAAAGTCATGGAAAATGGATTAAAAGTAGGTGTCATTGGATTTACAACTGACTTCATTCCAATTTGGGAAAAAGCGTATAACTTAACTAATTTTGATGTATTAGATACATTTTCTTCGATTCAAAAGATTCATGATGAATTAAAACCACAAGTTGATGTTTTAATCGGGATTTACCACGGTGGATTTGAATATGATTTAGAAACTCACGAACAACTGAGCACATCATCTGAAAATATTGCTTATAAAATTTGTAAAGAATTACAGTTTGATCTCTTATTAACTGGACATCAGCATGTCCCGCTTCAAGATCAAGATTTATTTGGAACGCATATTATCCAGACTCCACACAATGCCTCTAAGTACGCTCAAGTCAATATAACAGTTGCAGACGATCAAAAACTTTCTATTCATTCGTCTTTAAATGCCGTCTCAATCAATCCTGAACCCCATTTATATCAAGAATTAATGCCGTTAGAAACTCGAGTTCAGCAATGGCTAGACTCTCCAGTGGGTTATTTAAATGTTGAATTACAACCTGCAGAGCGTATAGATATGGCAGTAAATGGTTCACTATTAGCGAACTTTATTAATCAAATCCAATTAGAAGTAGCTGAATCCGATTTAGCCTGTACATCCTTTGCTAATGCAATCAAAGGATTTGATACAAGTGTCACTGTTCGTGATATCGTGTCAACGTACGTTTATCCAAATACGCTTGTCGTCCTTGAAGTCACTGGGACGGTCTTAAAACAAGCATTAGAAGTTTGCGCTTCATACATTCATAATGAAAATGGTAAACTCTCAGTTTCTCGTCGTTTCTTACAACCAAAAGTCGCTCACTACAACTATGACTTCTTCTCAAATGTCTTCTATACCTTTGATTTAACCAAACCAGTTGGTGAACGCGTCACATCCATGATCGTAAATGACAAAGAAGTTCAACCTGAAGATACTTTCAGTTTAGTCATGAACAACTATCGTTCAAGTGGTGTTGGAGGTTATGAATTCTTCCGTGACTGCCCAGTTATTAAAGAAATTCAAATCGAAATGACTGAGATTATCATCAATTACTTCAAAAAACATCAACACATTACCGTCGATGATCGTCAATTTATTAAAGTCATCAGATAAAATTAAGAAAGCCGTCCGTTTAAATGACGGCTTTTTCTGTTAATCTTCTTCTTTCACTAGGCTACAAAAGATATGATAAACGCTAATCACAAACAGAGTAGCCATCCCAAATCTCAAAAAACATTGTTCATTAAAAGCACATTCTTCCATAAATTCGATGTTTAAAAAATGAGTAAGAAAGATAGACATAAATTGTAATAATCCATCGTTCTCTAGTCATTTATAAATCTTCCTAAACTGAGTATGTTATATGCGCTTATTGATGTTAAAATATATGGAATTTACATCATTTTATTAAAATCTCCCCTATTTTTGAAAAAAACATAATTTTGCTTAGATTTTACTAATTTTTATTATTATTTATATGATACTATAAGAAGGATTTTACAATCTTTTAGAAAGGAGACTTTTATGAAAAAAAGTTATCGACAATACTTACTAGGCTGCATTTGTCTAATCATAGCAATACTCGTTCTGTTTTTATATCACTCTAATTCCCCTTCTGTTGAAATCGTTCAAGATACCTTAACCTATCAACAAGAGATTGATTCTACCTTAAGCGAAACGATCACAAATGGAACGTATACTCTAGAACAACCTTTTGTCATTCTGAATCCTTACGGGAATGCTCCTTTATCAGCTTTAATTGCCTTTTCAACTGAAAAAGAGACGTCTGTAACGATAACAGTTGCAGGAAAAGATGAACAATCAACCTTCACGCATGAGTTTGGTCAAGCTACCTCACACCTAATTCCTGTTTATGGACTTTATGCTGATAGCTTAAATCAAATCACACTCACTTTAAGTGATGGTCGTACACAAACAATTGAAATCCAAACGGATCCACTCCCTAACGACTTAGCACTTCCTTCATCTGTCTATGCGGATAAATCTAGGTTAGAAAATGACCTCTATTTCGTGACTCCATCCTCTCAAGGCTATACAGCTGCATATGATATCAATGGCGATGTCAGATGGTATTTAACTAGTAAAAATGTTTGGGACGTCAAACGTCTAGAAAACGGAAATCTCTTACTCAGCTCTGATCGAACGATGGCCCCACCTTATTATATGACCGGTCTAATGGAAATGGATTTACTCGGTAAAGTCTACGTAGAGTACGTCCTTGAAGCAGGATATCACCACGATGCTATCGAACTTCCAAATGGAAACCTATTAATCGCTGGTAATAATCCAGATCGCATGACGGTAGAAGATTATGTTGTGGAACTTGATCGTACAACAGGACAAGTCATCAAATCTTGGGACTTAACATCTATTCTCCCCACTGAGGCAGCAAAAAGTGAAAATTGGACTGAGCATGATTGGTTCCATAATAACTCCGTTGATTTTGATGAAGCAAATCAAGCCATTATTTTATCAGGACGCCACCAAGATGCTGTCATCAGTATTGATTACAAAACAGGTGATTTAAACTGGATTGTTGGGGATTCAACAGGTTGGCCTGAAGAAATGCAACACTATTTCTTTACTCCTATTGGCGAAAATTTTGAATGGCAATGGTCACAACATTCTGCAAAAATCTTCCCAAGTGGAGATCTTGCGATTTTTGATAACGGAAACAATCGTTCAAAGAATCCTTATAATTATGTCAATCCAAATAATAACTATTCACGAGGCGTGATTTATCACCTAGACACTAACCATATGACGATTGAACAAGTCTTTGAATATGGAAAAGAGAGAGGAAGCTCATTCTATTCTCCCTATATCTCAGAAATTGATTACTTAGGTGCAAACCATTACTTAATTCATTCTGGTGGTATCGGATCCATCAATGGGGAAGCTTTAAATCAGCCGGCTTTCTTCTATGAAAATGCCAATTTATCTAGCCAAACCGTTGAAGTTTTAGATGGTGAGCGCATTTTTGAACTCGATTTACCCAGTCATTTTTATCGTGCATCTAAGTTAAGCCTTTACACTGATTCAAATAACTATTCACTAACACCTGGAAAACGCGTCGGAACACTTGGAGAAACCAAAACCTTACCGATTAAAGTCAAGGGGTTACGTTTTAATAAAAATGAATTAGGTGAGGAGTATCAAATTAAACTCACGCAAGAGTCCGATCGTTTAATATTAACTGGAAATTTCAAAGAAGGACAAAAAGTCAAACTTATTTTAAATAAACTCGGTGATCAACGTGTCTATGACATCAGAATTACAACAACTGCTTATACGGCCATGTGTGTTGATTTATTCAATCCTGATCAGGTGACAAATGCTGATCGTCTAAGCATTACTAAATATGTCAATGCAGAGGGATTACTTGGACAATATGAACTATATTTAGAAGTTGACAATATCGTCTACCCTCTTCATCAATCCGTTACTTTTCAATAGTGATTTCCCCTATCACCTTCTTTGGTAGCTAAAAAGTTCTTTATGTTTGATCAAATGATCATTACTACTTAATGAATAGGGAGAAATAGATTTATTAATGTATACTTGAAATAAATCTTGTCACCTAAGTACAACTTGTATATCTTTCAAAGAAAAAAGGATATCTGCTCGATATCCTTTTTTGCTTGTTTAAAGAGTTAGATTAATTCTAATTTGAAACCACAACGTCATGTTTTTTTGCACGACGTGCTCTCTTACGTGATTGATTAATTAAACGTAAAATCCATTTAAACACTTCATTAAATAAAACGACGGTTGAACCAACTCCGATAATCTTTAACCACATCACTCCACTTAATGGAACTGTGTGGAAGAAATCTCCTGCTACTTGTGTCACAATCACCTGGATTCCAAATGTTAGCGCTAAAATGAGAAGAGCAATTTTATTTTTAAAGAAATTCATAAAGATACTAACTAGTCCAAATTCTCGACAGTTTAAGGCATTAAACAGAACTAAGCTAACAAACAGACTAAAAATAACTGTTTGCCCTTCACTTGCACCACTGGTCACATGATTTAAATCCGCTCCAAGGAAGTTAAATTGTAATTGACCTAATAACACAATAATCATAAATAAACTATTAATCACAATGGTATGAATCATAAAGCGGTTAATAATATTTGCATTTTTTGATGTTGGCTTACGTCTCATTACCGTTTGTCGGACAGGTTCCATTCCTAGCGCTAACGCAGGTGGACCATCCATGATAATATTTACCCATAATAAATGTATCGTTGTAAATGGCAGCGGTTTGTCCATTAATTGAGTGATGATCGTAAGTAAAAAAGCAATGACATTAACTGTTAACGTAAATTGCAAGTAACGTTGGAAGTTATTATAAATCCCTCTTCCCCACTTAATTGCCTCAACAATCGTATTAAAACTATCATCTGTTAAGATAATATCTGCTGCATTACGACTCACTTCAGTTCCAGCAATCCCCATGGCAATTCCAACATCTGCTTTCGTTAAAGCTGGGGCATCATTAATCCCATCTCCTGTAACGGCTACGACTTCTCCATTTTTTTGAAGCGCAGCAACAATTCGCATTTTGGTATTTGGCATTGAACGTGCCACAATCGCAATATTTTTAATTTCTTTTCTCAATTCAGTATCGGTTAAGCCATCAATATAACTCGCTTCAACCGCACGTTTATCAGGTGTTAAAATCCCTAGTTCATTTCCAATGGCGATGGCTGTATGGATATTATCCCCTGTCAAAATTTTTGTTTCGATTCGTGCCTGACGTGCACATTCAATAGATTCTTTAACGCCCTCGCGTAACGGATCATTAATCCCAACAAATCCATGAAACGTAAATTGCGCACTCCAATGATTTTTATCCATAAAATCTTCTTTTTTTGTCGTTTCTTGATAAGCAAAGGCAATAATTCGCATAGCATTTGATTGTAATTCTTTCATTTTATCTAAAATGGCTTGTTCACGAACTTTTGTTAATGGACGAACTTTTCCATCAACGATCTCATTTTTACATTGTTTTAAAATGACTTCTGGGGCACCTTTAGATAAGATGAGATACCCAGTTGGTCGCTTAGTGACCGTTAACATATATTTGTTCGATGAAGTAAATGGAATTTGATACACAATCTGTGCCGATTCTCGAACTTGTTGATAACTTGGATTGTTAATCATCGAGATAATCGCACCCTCAGTTGGATTCCCAATGTAATTTTGATGAGTTCCATTAAATTCAACATCAGCCGAACTGTTAACTAAACAGTTTTCAACTAAAATCGGATGTTCATTTACCTCTTTAAATAAAGTTTCATGGCCATCCACAAAAACTTTTCCAACTTTCATTTTATTCTCAGTCAATGTCCCTGTTTTATCGCTACAAATCACACTAACAGACCCTATTGTTTCACATGCTTCTTTCTTGCGAATTAAGACATTAATTTTGGCCATTTTAGCCATTGTCATAGCAAGCGTGATATTAACCATGGTTGGTAACCCTTCTGGTACGGCAGCGACAATCAATCCGACACAAACAACAAAAGCCGTTTTAATACTTGGGAATACCATGTTAACATCGTGTAAAGAATGAACGAAAGCATCCCAGCTAGAGAATTTCAACTGAATTTGACTACCTTTAAAGATTTGAATAATCATGTAAATAAAGAGCATCGCTGCAACTGCAGAAGAAATCGAAGAAATTCGCTGTCCAAGTTTTCCTAATTTTAACTGGAGTGGCGTCATTTGTTCTTCTTGATTTAAATCTTTTGCAATTACTCCCATTTCTGTGGCATCCCCAATTTTAGTCACCTGCATTAGGCCATATCCGTTTCCAACGAGTGTTCCGCCGTAAACAATATGTTCTTTTTCTTTTGTGACCTGATCAGCTTCACCTGTTAACATATCCTCCCGCAACTTTAATTCTGTCGCCTCTAAAATGACGCCATCTGCTGGAACCATATCTCCTGTTTCTAGATAAACTAAATCATTAGGCACGATTTCGGTTTTGTGTACCATCTGTTTTCGTCCATCTCGTAACACTTTAACTAAAACGTCGTCTGTCATTTTAGCTAATGATTCAGCGGCTTTTTTTGATCTTCCCTCTGTGACGCGTCCGATAATAATTCCGAGTAGCACAGCCATACAAATCCCTATTCCATCCTGATACTCTCCTACTAAAAAGCTCATTCCACTGGCAATAAATAAAATCACCATGAGTGGTTCCTTAAAAACATCAAGTAACTCAAATAATAGGCCACGTTCTTTTGGCTTTGTAAATTCATTAGCACCGTATTGGGTTCTTAAAGATTCGACTTCTTGCTGTTTTAATCCTGTTTTTAAATTTGTAACGACGATATTAGCTGATTCTGCTTCATTTGCCAAACGTTTAATGACCGACACCTTCTTTCTTTTTGTTTTACAATCAACCCTATGCGGATTAACTAAAAAATAGAACAAAAAAGCTCCTCTTAGGAGGAGTTTTTAATCATTCATTTCTTTTTCTAAAAATCC
>OOCW01000156.1_pt1 | contig 77144 bp, 52 predicted proteins | sample 1671201 | NCBI WGS metagenome assembly OOCW01 (sample SAMN06348132, study PRJEB24527) | human gut metagenome | biome: human gut; feature: ankylosing spondylitis patient; material: feces | host: Homo sapiens | place: China | collected 2015-10
CTATAAATGATGATTATAGAATTGAGTATTTAAGTGAACATGTTAAAGCAATGAAAGAAGCAATTGCAGATGGAGTTGATTTAATAGGATATACTCCATGGGGATGTATAGATTTAGTATCAGCATCAACTGGAGAAATGAAAAAGAGATATGGATTTATTTATGTCGATAAAGATAATGAAGGAAATGGTACTTTAAATAGAAGTAAAAAGAAGAATTTCTATTGGTATAAAAAAGTTATAGCAACTAATGGTGAAGAACTTTAATAATTAGGGAAATGGACTACATTTTATTTATAATATGTAGTCCGTTTTTTATACCACTTATAAATTTAACTTTATTATTTATATTTTATATAATAAAGTTTGGTATAATAAATAGTATAAAATAACCTTAAAGATAAGGAGTAGGAGAATAAGATATGATAAAATTAATTGCAAGTGATATGGATGGGACTTTACTAAATGATGATCATATGATATCTGAAGAAAACTTAAAGGCTATAAGAAAAGCTCAAGAAATGGGAAGACACTTTACAATTGTAACAGGAAGAGATTATGGTGCTGTTAAGTCATATTTAGAAGAATGTAATTTAAAATGCGAATGTATTTTAAGTAATGGAGCAGAGTACAGAGACGTAAATGGAAATGTTATTGAAAGTGTTTATATGAATAAAGATAGCGTAAAAATAGTATTTGATATATTAAATGATGCTGGATTATGTATTCAATTAATGACTAATAAGGGATCTTATGTAACTAATAAAGAAAGTGATAAAAAAGCTATTATTGATAGATTTAAATTGTTTAACCCTAAGATGAATGAAGAAGAAGTAATAGAATTCGTTGAAAAGTTCCATACTGAAAGAGGAATGAAATATATAGATGATGTTTATGAAATTTTAGAAAGTAATTTAGAGGTATTAAAAATAGTTACTTTTGATAATGATGAGAAATTAATAGCAAATTTAAAAGAAAAATTAAAGAAAAGCACAAGTGATTTAGCAGTAGCATCAACTTTCTCTAATGATATTGAAATAAGTGATATTGAGGCCCAAAAAGGATTAATATTAGCTAAGACAATTAAAAAAATGGGAATAGATAAGAGTGAAGTAATAGTTCTTGGCGACAGCTTTAATGATTATTCAATGTTTACTGAATTTGAAAATTCTTATGCTATGGAAAATGCAATTCCAGAGATTAAGGAGATAGCTAAATATATTACTGATAGTAATAATAATGATGGAGTAGCTAAGGCAATTTATAAGTCTTTAGAAGTATAATTTAAAAAAGCAACCATTTTACAAATAAAAGTGTAAAATGGTTATTTTTTATTTTATGCTAAATTAGCACTTTAAATTTATGACTTATACAATTTTTTTCATATGATTGATGGATAAGTTTAAGAAGAATTGTTTTGAAACTTATCATTGTTTTTTATATTTAATTTTGTCACTAACTCTTTGGTGACATTTATGTAATATCTATTAATTGAGGGAATAATTTTACTGGTATAAAATTAATCTTGGTTATATTTATAAAAATTAAAATTAAAATTTTAATTTTATTTGTTATACATTATACGACTAAGGACTATTACTGCTATTATAAAAATTTTATCTTTAATGATTTATAAATATAACTTAGTACTTCAAAAAAAGGAGGAATTAGTAAGAAGTTTAATTTTAAATATAAAGCGCCAGAACTCTTATGAGTTGACGAGGATGGGGAGTATCGAATTCTTCGGCGGGTGCCCCACGGTATCGCACTACCGTTAGCGACTAGTAAAACTATGAAGCGATTTGTAGGACAGGTCTAGTCTGGTGTTAAAACCTTGATTGTATTTTTTTAATATCACAGCATTTGTATGTAGTTTTACAATGTTTGAATTAAATTATTACAATAAATTTTTTATGATGGATAGCTGTTACAACACTACTACCTCTTTAGCTAGTAGATAACAAAAGACACGCCCTTAGACTAAGTGTACTTGGGGTATAACCAATTCTAACCTAAAGGTTGAATTAAAGTTCCATCTTAAACTAATAATTCGGTTTATAAAAAAATAAAAGTAAGGAAGGAAGAAAATATATGTGCGGAATAGTTGGTTATGTAGGAAAGAAGAAAGCAAGTGATTTCTTAATAGAAGGATTATCAAAATTAGAATATAGAGGATATGATTCAGCTGGAATAGCAGTTATTAATAATGGTAAAGTTGAAATAAGAAAGCATAAAGGTCGTTTATCAAATCTTGTTGAAGAATTATCAAATAACTCAGCAGAAGGAACAATAGGAATTGGACATACAAGATGGGCAACTCATGGAGAGCCTTCAGATGTAAATTCACATCCACATCAAACATCAAAAGGTGATATTACTGTAGTTCATAATGGAATTATTGAAAATTATAGTGAGCTTACCCAATGGTTAAAAAGCGAAGGGTATGAATTTAAATCTGCAACAGATACAGAGGTAATACCAAACTTAATTCATTATTATTATAATGGCAATCTTTTTGAAGCAGTAGTAAAGGCTACTGAAAAATTAGAAGGTAGTTATGCTTTAGGAGTAGTTTCTGGACAAGAACCAGATAAGATAGTTGCTGTTAGAAAAGATAGTCCATTAATAGTTGGAATAGGACAAGGTGAAACATTTATAGCATCTGATATACCAGCAGTATTAAATTATACTAGAGATATTTATCTTTTAGAGGATAATGAATTTGTTGTATTAACAAATGAAGGTGTTGAAGTATTTGAAGCAAATGGAGATAAAATAAACAAAGAAATATATAAAGTAACATGGAATGAGGATGCAGCAGAAAAAGGTGGTTATGATTCTTTCATGTTAAAAGAAATTCATGAGCAACCAAAAGCAATTAAAGATACAATGGCAGGAAGAGTAGCTTTAAATGAAAAAGTTAATTTAGGTGATTTTAAGCTTACATCAGAAGAATTAGAAAATATGGATAGAATATATATTGTTGCATGTGGAACTGCATATAATGCAGGTCTAATGGGAAAGGTAGCTATTGAAGATTTAGCAAGAATACCTGTTGAAGTAGCAATTGCATCTGAGTTTAGATATAGAAACCCAATAGTAACTAATAAGACACTTATAGTTACATTAAGTCAGTCAGGAGAAACAGCTGATACATTAGCAGTTCTTAGAGATGCAAAGAAAATAGGAGCTAAAACATTAGCTATAACTAATGTTGTTGGAAGTAGTATTTCTAGAGAAGCAGATAGTGTAATATACACTATGGCTGGACCAGAAATTGCAGTAGCATCAACTAAAGCTTATACAACTCAAGCTGTTGTAATGAACCTATTAGGAATGTATTTAGCAGATTTAAAAGGATTATTAAAATCTGAAGAAGAAGCTGAGATTAAAAATGCATTATTAGAGTTACCAAGTAAGGTAGAAGAAGTGTTAAATCAGAAAGCTCAAATTGCTAAGATTGCTAAACTTATATCTCAAGAAAAAGATTTGTTCTATTTAGGAAGAGATGTTGATTATGCATTAGCAATAGAAGGAGCTCTTAAGATAAAAGAGATAGCTTATATTCATTCAGAAGCATATGCTGGTGGAGAGCTTAAGCATGGAACTATAGCATTAATAGAACCAGGAACAAAAATAATAGCATTATTAACTCAAAGTAATTTAAAGGATAAAATGATTAGTAATATCAGAGAAGTTAAATCTAGAGGAGCTGAAATTATTGGTATAGCATATGAAAATCAAGAAGTAGATTTATCTGTTTTTGATGAAATTATAAGAATACCACAAATTTCAACTAGAATAGCACCTATATTAGGAGCTGTTGTATTACAGTTATTAGCATACTATGTAGCAACTGAAAGAGGTTGTGATATAGACAAGCCAAGAAATCTTGCAAAGTCAGTAACTGTTGAGTAGTAAATAAAATTTAAAAGTAAATGAATGGATTATATCGAATTGTAATGTAAATTGATTTTGATATAGTCCATTTTATTAAAAATAAATTATTATGGGAGAGTGTGAGTATGAGAAGTTTATCGTTAGATGTGTCAAAATTAGAAGGATTTATTAATGAAAATGAAATTGGATATATGAAAGCAATGGTTAATAGTGCACATGAAGTTATTCATAATGGAACAGGTGCAGGAAATGACTTTTTAGGGTGGTTGGACTTACCTAAAAATTATGATAGAGAAGAATTTGAAAGAATAAAGGTTGCAGCAGAGAAAATAAGAAGTAATTCAGATGTATTGATAGTAATTGGAATTGGCGGTTCATATTTAGGATCAAGAGCAGCTATTGAAATGCTAACTAGTAATTTTAATAATATGTTGCCTAAGTCAAAAAGGAAAGCTCCAAAAGTATTTTTTGTAGGAAATAATATAAGCTCTACTTATATATCAGAATTATTTGAGGTTATTGATGGTATAGATATTTCAGTAAATGTAATATCTAAGTCAGGAACAACAACAGAACCAGCTATAGCTTTTAGATTATTTAAGAAGTATATGGAAGAGAAATATGGAGTTGATGAAGCTAGAGAAAGAATATTTGTAACAACAGATAGAGAAAGAGGAGCATTAAAGGGATTATCAAATGAAATGGGATATGAAACATTTGTTATACCTGATAATGTAGGTGGTAGATTTACTGTATTAACAGCAGTTGGATTATTACCGATTTCAGTGGCTGGTATTAACATTGATGAAATTATGAAAGGTGCAGCAGATGCAAGAGAAAAATATTCTAGCAGTTCATTAGAAGAAAATGATTGTTATAAATATGCAGCATTAAGAAATATTTTGTATAATAAAGGAAAATCAATTGAGGTTTTAGTTAATTACGAACCATCATTACATTATTTTAATGAATGGTGGAAGCAATTATATGGAGAATCAGAAGGAAAAGATAAAAAGGGAATTTTCCCAGCTGCAGTTGACTTTTCAACAGATTTACATTCAATGGGACAATTTATTCAAGATGGTAGTAGAATAATGTTTGAAACAGTTCTTAATGTTGAAAAGGTCAATAAAAATATAGTTATTGGTGAAATGGAAGGTAATGTTGATGGATTAAACTTTTTAAAAGGGAAAACTATCGACTATGTGAATAAAAAGGCATTCGAAGGAACTGTATTAGCACATAATGATGGGGGAGTGCCTAATATTATTATAAATATACCTGAATTAACTCCATATTATTTTGGGCAATTAGTTTATTTCTTTGAAAAATCATGTGGAATCAGCGGATATTTATTGGGAATAAATCCGTTCAATCAACCAGGAGTAGAAGAGTATAAAAAGAATATGTTTGCACTTTTAGGTAAACCAGGATATGAAGAACTTAAAGAACAATTAGAAAGTAGATTAAGATAAAACTTTATTATTAGATATAAAAGCTATAGATATTTATTAAATAGCTATTATAATTTAATAGAAATATGTATAATCTATAATGATGATATATAAGAAGTATTATATTATAGGGGGTACATAAATTGGAGAATAATAAACAAGAACTTTTAGCACTAGGATCTATTGTAGTTTTAAAAGGTGGGTATAAAAAGCTAATGATAGTGGGCAGAATGCAGTTACAGGGTGAGGAAGAAAAACTTTGGGATTATCTTGGGGTTTTATATCCAGAAGGCTATTTAGGGAATGATTATACGTTTTTATTTAATAATGAAGATATAGATGAAGTTATTTTTAAAGGATACTCAGATTTAGAAGATGAAGCTTTAAAATTAGCAATAAGGAAGTATAATAAGGAATAGAAGTGTTTTAGGGCACTTCTTTTTTTCTTCAATAACTATAAATAAAGGGGATAATTTAAAATATATAAAGATAAAGGTGCAATAAAGTTATATCTGTGATAAAATATAAATATTCTCAAATTTGTCACTAAGTGATGGGGACATTTATGACATATGAATAGATTGATGTAAACGAATAATAGAGATAAAATAAAATTGTAAGTAGTTGATATTTAAAAATGTCACTAATAGGAGATCCTATGAGAAAGAAAAAATTAATGTCTAGACAAAAACAAATTATACAAATTTTAACTAAATCAACTAGTAAAAATCCTATAACTATTTCGACAATTGCTGAAAGCTTAAATATAAGTTCAAGAACTGTATTAAGAGAGATGCCTAAAATTGAAGAATGGTTAGATGAAAATGGATTTAATTTTATTAAAAAACCAGGTGTTGGTTTAATAATAGATGAAAATCTAGAGAATCAACAATTAATATTAGAACTTCTAGAAGTTGAAAATATTCAAAAAGAATATACCAAAGATGAAAGAAAAAGAATTATTTTAGGTGAGCTATTAGTAAATAAAGAACCATTAAAATTATTTTACTTTACTAATCAATTAAAAGTTTCAGAGGGAACTTTAAGTAATGATTTAGATGGAGTTGAAGCGTGGTTAAAAGAATTTGATATAAAGCTTATTAGAAAACAAGGTTTAGGGATTTATCTAGAAGGTAATGAAAATAATTATAGAAAAGTATTAGCAGATATTTTATACAAGACTCTAGATGAAAAAGAGTTAATAAAGCTTTTAAAAAAATCGTTGAATAATCCAAATACTGAAAATAGTATAGAGTTTTCAATAGAAAATAGAATGCTTAATTTTATTGATAAAACAATAATTAGAGATATAGAAAAAATCGTATCAGATTTAGAGGATAAATGTAATTTTAAACTTATAGATAGTGATTATATTGGATTAGTTGTTCATATATCGTTAGCAGTTCAACGAATAAAAAACGGTGAAAAAATTTCAATGGATAAAGATTCATTAAGTGAATTAGAATTATTACCTGAATTTGCAGTTGCAACTGAAATAACAAATGAATTAGAAAAAATATTTATTATTGAAATTCCTAAAGATGAAATTGGTTATATAACAATGCATTTAAAGGGAGCAAGATTAAGATTAAATAAAGTAGAAAATGATATTGATTTAGATAACTTAGATATTAAGCAAATTTCTAATTATATAATATCAGAGGTTGAAAAAGACTTTAATATTGAAATACTTAATAAGCAAAAATTAAGTAAAGATATATATAATCATTTAGTTCCTGCAGTTAGTAGAATGACTATGAAACTTAATATTAGAAATCCATTATTAGAAAATATAAAGGAACAGTATAAAGAAATTTATGATTCTTGTGAAAATGCTTGTGAAATATTAAAGAAAATTACTAAAGTAGATAAAATACCAGAATCTGAAGTTGCGTATATAGCAATGCACATTGCTGCTGCAATAGAAGAAAATATAAAAAGTGAAAACTTATCAGTTGTAATAGCATGTCCAACAGGTATTGGAACATCAAGGTTATTAGCTGTAAATATAAAAAAAGAATATCAAAACTTGGATATTAAAAGTAGTATATCAGCTATAAATATTGATACAGATAAGTTAAAAAATGAAGGTATCGACTTTATAATATCAACAGTAGAGTTAGATGTAGATTATAAGCATATTTGCTTAAATCCAATGTTTCTACAAAAGGATAAAATAAAGTTAAAAGAATTTATTCATAGATATTCTAAGGATAGAATATTTAAAAAAATAGCAAAAAAAGAAGTTAAGTGTGACAAAGATAAAATAAAAAGTATAACAAATTTGGGCACTGAAATAATTTCAATAATAGAAGAAGTAAAAGTAAGAGAAATTAACTATGTAGAATCAGTAAACGATTTGATAGGAATAGCTAGTAGTATTTTTGCTAATAATGTAAATCATTCAAAGCAAATAAAAAAGTCATTGATTGAAAGAGAAATGAAATCTAGCACCTATTTAAAAGGATTCAATATGATGTTACTACATTGTAAAGATGAAAATATTACTTCTTGTAAATTTGGAGTTGTAAGATTAAAGGAAAAGTTAATAGAGAATAATAAAGAAATTGATTTTGCAATTGTTTCTTTAATTCCTGAAAAAAATACACAAACTCAGATAAATATAATGAGTTACATAAATGGAGAAATAATAGAGAAGGAAATCTTTAGGGAATCCATTAAAAAAAGTAGTGAAGAAGAGTTAACTAATATTATAGAAAAGGTTTTAGGTGATTTATATAGGAAGGAATTAAAGAGTATTATGGAGGAGTAGAGATGATCAAGGAGAAAGTTCAAAAATTTGGTAAGTTCTTAAGCGGAATGGTAATGCCTAATATAGGAGCGTTTATAGCTTGGGGATTAATTACTGCATTATTCATCGAAACAGGGTGGTTTCCTAACGAGCAATTAGCGAGTTTAGTTGATCCAATGTTAAAGTATTTACTTCCATTATTGGTTGGATATACTGGTGGTAGAGTAGTTGGAGATGTAAGAGGTGGAGTAATAGGTGCAATTGCAACTGCAGGTGTTATAGTAGGTGCAGATATTCCAATGTTTATTGGAGCTATGATAATGGGGCCACTAGCTGGATATACTATTAAGAAATTTGATAAAGCTATTGAAGGTAAAGCTCCAGCAGGATTTGAGATGTTAATTAACAATTTTTCAGTTGGAATCATTGGTTTAATACTTGCAATAGTTGGATTTTATGCTATAGGACCAGTAGTTGTAATTTTAACTGAAGGTCTTAAGTTAGGGGTTGAAGTAATAATTTCTAAAGGATTACTTCCTTTAGTAGCAATATTTATTGAGCCAGCTAAGGTATTATTTTTAAATAATGCAATAAATCATGGTATTATTGGTCCAATTGGTATTGAGCAGACGAAAGAACTTGGGCAATCTATAATGTACTTATTAGAAGCAAACCCAGGTCCAGGTCTTGGAGTATTATTAGCATATTGTTTCTATAGTAAAGGTGGAATGAAACAATCGGCACCAGGTGCAGCAATTATACATGCACTAGGTGGAATTCATGAAATTTACTTCCCTTATGTATTAATGAATCCATTATTAATAATAGCACCAATAGTTGGTAGTGCTGCAGGTATATTAGTATTTTCAATTTTTAATGCTGGATTAGTAGCAACTCCATCACCAGGAAGTATATTTGCTTTAATGGCATTAGCACCAAAGGGTGGAATGATTGGAATCCTAGCAGGGGTTGCGGTTTCTACAGCTGTATCATTTGTTGTTGCAGCACCATTAGTTAGAAAAGCTGCTAAAAAGTTAAGTGATAATAATGATGAAACTGTTTCTGAAAATGAAGAGGTAGTAATTAATAAAGAAGTAATCAATAAAATAGTATTTGCTTGTGATGCTGGAATGGGATCAAGTGCAATGGGAGCAACAAAGTTTAGAAATAGAATAAAAGGCTTTGCTTCAAATATAACGGTTATTAATTCATCAGTTGATACAATACCATCTGATGCAGATATAGTTGTAAGTCATAAAAAGTTAGAGGAAAGAGCAAGAAAAAATTCTCCACAAGCAGATCATGTGTTTATAGATAATTTCTTACAAGATAGCAAGCTGGACAAGCTGTATTCTATATTAGAAAACAGGGCAGATGGAAATAGAGAGTTAGAAGAAGTTGCGGTGGCAGAAGTAGCAGCATCAGTACAAGCTAGAGAAACTTCAATATTAAAGAGTGATAATATAATTTTAGGATTATCAAGTGAAAGCAAGGAAGATGCTATAGAGAGAGCTGGTAAGATATTAGTTAAAGAAGGGTACGTTAAGAATAACTATATAGCTGCAATGCAAGAAAGAGAAAAAATAGTATCTACTTATATAGGAATGGGAATAGCAATTCCGCATGGAGTTGGTGAAGCAAAAAAAGAAGTTGAGAAATCGGGAATAGTTGTTCTTCAGTATCCAGATGGTGTAGTCTTTGGTGATGATTTAGCATACTTAGTTATTGGTATCGCTGGAGTTGGAGATGATCATTTAGAAATATTATCTAATATCGCAACATCATTAGAAGATGAAACGTTAGTAGACAAGCTTAAAAATACAAGTGACAAATTTGAAATATTAAAAACTTTTAACAAATAATAAGAGGTATTTCTTATGAAAAAGGCAATTCAATTTGGAGCAGGAAATATAGGTAGGGGAGTTATAGGACCATTACTTTCAAAATCAAATTATCAAGTAGTTTTTGCTGATATAAATAATGAAATAATTAATAAGCTTAACGAAAATAATCAATATTTAATTCATGTAAAAGATATTGAGTGTACAGAGGAGCAGGTTAATAATATAAGTGGTGTTATGTTAACAAGTGATGAAATAATAAATGAAATAGTTGATGCTGAAATAATAACAGCAGCTATTGAATCAAGATATATACCACAAGTTGCATTAATTATAGCAAAAGGAATAAAGATTAGAAATAAAAATGGAAGTAAGCTAAATCTAAATATAATTTCATGTGAAAATATTATAGAATCTAGTACAAAACTTAAAGATGAAATAAAAAAACACTTAAATAGAGATGAAATAAATTATTTGGATGAGTATATTGGATTTCCAAATTGTTTAGTTGATAGAATAGTGATGCCAAATATAAATGAAAACGATTTCTACACTCAGGTAGAGAAATATTGCCAATGGATAATAGATAGAAATGGATTTAAAGGTGATATATCAAGTATAGAAAGTGCCAATTTTGTAGATGATTTAAATGCCTATATTGAAAGAAGTATATTTATAATAAACACAGTGTATGCTATGACCTCGTATTTTGGAAAGCTAAGAGGATACACATCTATAGAAGAAAGTGTAAATGATAAGTTTATATATGATTTAGTAAAAGACTTAGTAAAAGAAAGTGCATCAAAAATAGCAGTTAAATATAAATTTGATGAAAAAAGCAATTTAGGGTATATAGAAAAAACAATTGATAGATTTAAAAATCCATATTTAAAAGGTAAAGAAATAAGAACAGGAAAAAATCAATTAAAAAGATTAAATGAATACGCTAAGATGACTAATAATTTTAATAGTTTTACTAGTAATTTAGAGATATTTAATATGTTAAATGATGATATGAGGAGGAGTTATTAATGAAAAAAGCAATTCAATTTGGAGCAGGAAATATAGGAAGAGGTTTTATAGGATCATTATTATCTAAGGCAGGATATCATGTAGTATTTGCAGATGTAAATACTGAAATAATTGATAAGATTAATAAAGATAAAGAGTATACAATTCATGTAATGGATACTGTGTGTTCAGAAGAGAAAGTTAATGATATAAGTGGTGTTATATCAATAAATAATGAAATATACAAAGAAATAGTTGAAGCTGAAATTATAACTACTGCAGTTGGGCCGGTTGTTTTACCAAGAATAGCACCAACAATAGCAAAAGGTATAGCTCTTAGAAAAGAAAATGGAGTAAAGAACTATTTAAACATAATTGCATGTGAAAATGCAATTAAGGCTAGTTCACAACTTGAGGAAGAAGTTAAGAAGTATTTAACTAAAGATGAAGTTGATTATTTAGAAGAATTTGTAGGATTCCCAAATTGTTCTGTAGATAGAATAGTTCCACCTGTGAAAAGTGAAAATATTTTAGATGTTGTAGTTGAGAATTACTATGAATGGAATGTTGAAGAAAAAGCATTTAAAGGTGAAATACCTAAGATAGAAGGTATGAATTTAGTAGATAATTTAATGGCTTATATCGAAAGAAAGCTATTTACATTAAATACTGGACATGCAATAACTGCTTATTTTGGATACTTAAAAGGATATGAAACAATAGAAGAAAGTATTAAAGATGAAGTTATTTACGATTTTGTTAAAAAGGCAATGATTGAAAGTGGAAAAGGATTAATTGCTAAATATAATTTTGATGAAGAAGCTCATTATAAATATATAAATAAAATAATAGATAGATTTAAGAATCCATATTTAAAAGATGATGTGGCAAGGGTTGGAAGAGAACCTTTAAGAAAACTAAATGAAAATGATAGATTAATAAAACCATTAATTACAGCAAGAGGCTTTAATATTAATACAGATAACTTATTATTAGGCGTAGGGGCAGCACTTCATTATGATAATAAAGAAGATGCTCAAAGTGTACAATTACAAAGTTTAATTAATGAAAAAGGTATTAAAGAATCTTTAGCTGAAATATCAAAAATATCAGGTGATACTGATGTATTAGATAAGGTAGAAAAATATTATGGTGAAGTTAAGAAATTAATAGGCGCATAATATTTTTATATAAATATTTAAAACTCAAAATTTAATCTCTAAAAGTCTGACACCAAAAGTAAAATTCAAAATGCTTTTGGTGTTATTCTTTATATAATATTTTGAAGTGAATACAATTTTGAATAATAGTTATAAAATAATTGATATAAAAGAAATATAAGGATAAAATTAGCATATGGAATATAAAAGGAAACTAGAGAGGAGAAAAAAGGTAGTGATTAAAGAAAAAGTACAGAGCTTTGGAAATTTTATAAGTAGTATGATTATACCCAATATAGGTGCATTTATAGCATGGGGATTCATAACTGCTATATTTACTCCTACAGGATGGTTTCCAAATGAAAAGATAACATTACTAGTAGAACCCTTAACACAATATTTATTACCATTATTAGTAGGCATTACGGGAGGTAAAGTTACTGGGGGACCAAGGGGAGGAGTTGTTGCAGCAATATCAACAATTGGTGTAATAGCTAGTACTAGTATACCAATGGTTTTAGGAGCAATGGTAATGGGACCTTTATCGGGATACATAATAAAGAAATTTGACAAAATAATAAAAGATAAAGTTCCAGCTGGATTTGAGATGTTAGTAAATAATTTTTCACTTGCTATTATAGGAATGATATTAGCTATAGTAGGATTGTTTGTAATTGGACCAAGTATGACTATCATTGTAGGAGTAATGAATATAGGGGTATCTTTTATTGTTAAAAATGGATTATTACCGTTATTGGCAGTATTTATAGAACCAATAAAAGTACTATTTTTAAATAATGCAATAAATCATGGAATAATAGATGTAATAGCACTAGATCAAGTTAATGAATATGGAAAATCAATATTGTATTTATTAGAAGCAAATCCTGGTCCAGGATTAGGTGTAATATTATCTTACTTTATATATAGTAAAGGAACCATGAAACAGTCAGCTCCTAGTGCTGCTATAATTCAGTTTTTTGGAGGGATACACGAAATATATTTTCCATACATATTAATAAATCCATCATTGTTATTAGCAGCAATTATAGGAAGTATTGTTTCTATAATAACTTTTTTAACTTTTAATTCTGGATTAATAGCAACAGCATCTCCGGGAAGTATTTTTTCTATAATGATGCTATCTCATAAAAGTGATATTTTAACAAATTTATTAGGAGTTTGTGTTGGAGCTATAGTTTCATTTTTTATATCTGCGTTTTTATTAAAAAGAAAATATAGAGAAAAAGATGATAAAAATACTAATAGGGAAAATGTGCAGGAATTAGACTTGGATATTAAAGATATAAAGAAAATAGTGTTTGCATGTGATGTAGGAATGGGGTCAAGCGCTATGGGAGCAACAAATTTTAGAAATAGAATAAAAGATTTTAATTTAGATATAGAAGTAGTTAATTCATCTGTAGCTAATATACCTGATGATGCTGATATAATAATAACTCATAAAGGGCTATTGGATAGTATAAAAAAAGAGATTAATAAGGATAAAATTATTTTTATAGAAAACTTTTTAGAAGATGATAATTTAGAAGTTTTATATGAGAAGTTAAGTAAAAAGAATGAGGGCAATGAAATTAATGCTGTAGAAGATCTACTTGAAGTTGAAAATAATACATTATTAAATGAAGGGAATATTTTGTTAGGCTTAGAAAGCGAATCTAAGGAAGAAGCTATAATAAGAGCTGGTGAACTTTTATTTAATAATGGTTATACAAAATATGAATATATAGATTCTATGTTAGAAAGGGAAAATATAATATCTACATATATTGGCCTTGGAATTGCTATACCTCATGGTACGGAAAGTGGAAAGAGTGAAGTTGAAAAGGCAGGAGTTATAGTTTTACAATATCCTAAAGGAATAAAATTTGGTACTCAAACAGCATATCTATTAATTGCTGTTGCGGCTAAGCATGATGAACATTTAGAAATAATATCAAGTATAGCAAAATCACTAGAAGATATTGAGTTAATAGAAAAAATAAAAACAACTACAAATCCAAAAGATATATTAAAAGCATTTAATCTCTAATTAGTAATATAAAAAGAGTGAAAATATTAATATAGAAATTAAATTAATGATTTGTTAGAATTAACTATAATTACAATTTTTTAGAAATAGAGAGTGAGAAAAATGGGAAACTTTAAAATGCCTAAAGGGTTTTTATGGGGAAGTGCATCTGCTGCATATCAAGTAGAAGGTGCTTATTTAGAAGATGGCAAAGGACTTACAAATTGGGATAAGTTTGTTAGAATTGAAGGTAAAACTTTTAAACATACTACAGGAGATGTGGCAGTAGATCATTATCATAGATTTAAAGAAGATATTAAGTTAATGGCAGAAATGGGACTTAAGACTTATCGTTTTTCAATTGCATGGGCAAGAATAATTCCGGATGGAAATGGAGAAGTAAATGAAAAAGGATTAAAGTTTTATGAAGAACTAATTGATGAATGCTTAAAATATAATATTGAGCCAATGGTTACAATATTCCACTGGGATTTACCACAAGCATTAGTAGATCAATATAATGGATTTGAGGATAGAAAAATAGTAGATGATTTTGTTAGATATGCAAAAATATTATTCGAACGTTTTGGTTCAAAGGTTAAGTATTGGATTACATTAAATGAACAAAATATATTTACTTCTTTAGGATGGCTTACAGCAATGCATCCGCCAGGAAAATTTGATGATGTAAAAACTTTTTATCAAGTTAATCATCACGCATTTATGGCACATGCAAAAACAGTATTGGAATTTAAGAAACTAGTTTCAAATGGGAAAATAGGAGCAAGTTTTGCATATAGCCCAAGCTATGCTATTGATTGTAATCCAATTAATGCAATGTCAAAAATGGATTATGATGATATGAAGAATTTTTGGTGGATGGATATGTATGCTTATGGACATTACCCTAAATCAACATTTATTTACTTAAAAAATAGGAATATGGAACCGAAATTTGAAGCTGGGGATGAAGAAATATTAAAAGAAGCAGCATCAAAAATTGATTTTATGGGTGTAAATTATTATCAAACATCTGTATGTGAATATAATCCAATTGATGGAGTAACTCCTTATGGAACATTTAACACTACTGGTGTTAAAGGATCTGGACAAGTTACAGGACAACCAGGATTATTTAAGAATCCATCTAATCCATATTTAAAAACAACAGATTGGGATTGGACTATTGATCCAATGGGCTTAAGATATGCTTTAAGAGAAATTACAAGCAGATATAATTTACCAATAATAATATCTGAAAATGGATTAGGTGCTTTTGATAAAAAGGAAGAAGATAATTCAATTCATGATCCATATAGAATAGCCTTCTTAAAGGCACATATTGAAGAAATGAAAATTGCGATTGAAGAAGGTTGTGAAGTAATTGCTTATTGCACTTGGTCATTTACTGATTTGTTAAGTTGGTTAAATGGTTATCAAAAGAGGTATGGATTTGTTTATGTAGATAGAGAAGAAGAAGAGGGTTCTTCAATGAATCGTTATAAAAAAGATAGCTATTATTGGTATAAAAAAGTAATAGAAACTAATGGTGAAGAACTTTAAACATAAGGAGCTATGCATTTATTGCAATAGCTCCTTTTAGTATTTAGGGAATTGTTATATCATTTATAAAATTATAGGCTATTTCTACTAATGTATATATAACTCCTAACAAGGTGATTGCTGCTACTATATCCATAAAATCACTCCATATCAATATAATATATATTAATATGGTAGTAAAAAAAATTTAAAAATATACGTAAAAATATATTAAAAATTATGAATATTTAAGTTTTACAAATAGGAGTAGTAGATTGGACTATATAAATAAGTGTGTAATAGGCATTATACAAATACCTAAAAAGATAGAGGCTACAGAAAGTCGTGTATAGCCATACTTCCTTGATGAAGGAATAAGTTCATCTAATGAGATGTAAATCATTATTCCACATACTACAGCAAAAATTATTCCAAGTATAAGTTCATTAATAAATGGTTTTAAGCATAAAAATGCAATTAAAGCACCTAAAGGTTCTGCCATTCCTGAAAGAAAAGAATATTTAATTGCCTTATACCTACTCTTTGTTGCAAAGTAAATTGGCATAGCAATGGCAATACCTTCTGGTATATTATGAAGTGCTATAGCTAAAGTCACAGCAATTCCTAATGAAGCATCTTGATATCCAGAAACAAAGGTTGCAATACCTTCAGGAAAGTTATGTATCATAAGTGCTATAGTTGATACTAAACCAACTCTAAAAATATCAAAATTATTATCACATTTAGGAACAGTTCCTTTCTCCTCTTCAGGAATAAAGATATCAATTAAATAAGCCATTAATGCACCTATTAACAAAAAGAGAATAGACCATAGTATACCATTAACCTTTCCATGATACTTTGATATAGCTTCTTGCGCAGTAGGAAATAAATCAGTAAATGACACTGTTATCATAACACCAGCAGAAAAACCAAGAGAAAAGGTAAGGAATTTTTCATTTCGAGTTTTGCTAAAGAAAATAATAACGGCTCCTAAAACAGTTGACAGTCCTGCTATTGTGGAAAGTAATAAAGGAAATAATGAAGTTTTATCAATCATTTTCAACCTCTCTATATTATTGTTACATAATTATTTTATGAATGAGGATAGATAAAAAGAATATAAAGTTTTACAAAATATTGGTATAATCATAAGTGGAAATAATAAAATTGGGGTGATAATATGCTAGGAACAATAGTAAATTCAATAGCAGTAATCGTAGGATGCTTAGTTGGTCTTATAGTAAAAGGTAGATTAACTGAAAAAATAATCACTACTATAATGAATGGACTTGCTTTATGTACTATATATATAGGGATATCAGGGGCTTTAAATGGTGGTGATACATTAATAATGATAATATCAGTAGCTATTGGAGCATTGTTTGGTGAAATTATAGATATAGATAAAGGGTTAAATAAATTAGGATATTATTTAGAAAGTAGATTTAAAGGAAAGAAGAAAAATAATATATCCATAGCTGAAGGATTTATAACTTCAAGTCTTTTATTTTGCGTAGGAGCAATGGCAATAGTAGGTTCTTTAGAAAGTGGATTAAAGGGGAATCATGATACGTTATTTACTAAGTCTATTTTAGATGGAATATCCTCTATTATTTTTACATCATCATTAGGAATAGGAGTTATATTTTCTGCAGCAACAGTATTTTTATATCAAGGAGTTATAACATTAGGAGCGGGACTTTTATCTGGAGTATTAAGTACAGCTGTAATTACAAATATGAGTGCTGTTGGAGGATTACTTATAGTTGGACTTGGATTTAACATGTTAGGTATAACTAAAATTAAAATTGCTAACTTACTTCCAGCTATATTTTTACCTATTATATTTCAATTATTTATCTAACTCTTTAATTGATATAGTAAGATTTTACAAAATTTAAATGAGTATTACCAAAATTAGTAATATAAGAAATGATATGGTAATATATAATTGTAATTATATATTTTTAGGAGGGAAATAATGAAAAAAGATTATTCAGCACTTATTTGGGGACTTGTATTTGTTGCTGTAGGAATTATCTTTGGAGGAAATGCTCTTAATATATGGGATATAGATGTATTTTTCCCGGGATGGTGGACTTTATTTTTAATTATACCTGGATTAGTATCTATGGTTAGATACGGATTTAACTGGGGATCAGGGGTGTTAGTAATATTAGGTTTAATATTACTTTTTGATGCATTAGATATTATTAGTAGTGATATTATGTGGAAGTTAGTATTTCCATTGATTTTAGTTATTATAGGTATTTCTATTTTAACATCATTTTTTAGAAGTGGTACTAAAAAAAACATTGAAGATGAAGAGTATACTAAAAGTAAATCATATAAGTATGATTCAACACAATATCCAAGATATACTGCTATTTTAGGTGGTGGAGATTACAAGAATAATACTGAAGATTTAAAAGGTGTAGTTGCAGAGGCCATATTAGGTGGATTAGAAATAGATTTAAGAGATGCCAAAATAACAGAAGATATAGTATTAGAGCTTACTGCTGTATTAGGAGGAATAGATATATATATTCCTGATGATGTTAGAGTAGAAATAATTTCAGGAGTACCTGTTTTAGGTGGATTTGAGCATAAGATAAATAGAAATGCGTTATCTGGACCTAAGGTGAGAATTAAGTATACTGCAGTATTAGGTGGAATAGAAATTAAATAGGTAAGAGTGAAGAGTGAAGGTGGAAAACCTATGGTTTTCCTTAACTTTTATCTTTTTACTCTTACTTTTTACATTTTAGACCTATTATTTTTTAAAATTTCATTTATAATAATAAATGTTATTTAATAATTACTTTGTTTTTTATATAAACTTAAGATAAAGAGTAAACTATAAATAATTGAGTATTCAATTATAGAAGAGGAAGGTGTTAAGATGAAGGTTGTAATTATAGGTGGAGTTGCAGCAGGAATGAGTGCAGCAGCTAAGTTTAAAAGACTTTCACCTAATGATGATGTAGTAGTATATGAGAAAGGTGATATAGTTTCATTTGGAGCTTGTGGACTACCATATTATGTAGGTGGATTCTTTGATGATTCAAGAGAAATGATAGCAAGAACTCCTGAACAATTTAAGGAATCAGGAGTAGAAATACATATTAAACATGAAGTTATAGATGTAGATTTTTCTAATAAAAAATTAAAGGTAAAAAATCTTAATACAAATGAAATATTAGAAGAAAATTATGATAAATTAATGATAGCAAGTGGTGCAAGAGCAATAATACCACCTATTAAAAATATTAATTTAGAAAATGTAGTAACTTTAAAATCTATGGAAGATGGTAATAAATTAAGAGATTTAATGGCAAATGAAGATTATAAAAAAGTTGCTATTATAGGAGCTGGATTTATAGGACTTGAGGCTGTTGAAGCTGCAAAGCATAAAGGTAAGGAAGTTACTGTTATTCAATTACAAGATAGGGTTCTTCAAGAAGTATTTGATAAAGATATAACTGAGCTTTTAGAAGAAGAATTAAGAGATAATGATGTTAACCTTTTATTATCAGAAACTGTAGTTGAACTTATTGGTGATGGAAAAGTTTCTAAAGTTAAAACTGATAAAAGAGAAATTGATGCAGATATAGTTATACTTGCAACTGGTGTTAAACCAAATACTGATTTCTTAAAATCTGATGAAATTAAGATGTTAAAGAATGGAGCACTTATAGTTGATAGCTATGGAAGAACATCAGTAGAGGATGTTTATTCAGCTGGTGACTGTGCCACTATAAATAATTTAATTACAGGAAAAGAAAGTTATGTTCCACTTGCAACTGGAGCTAATAAGCTTGGAAGAATAGTTGGAGAAAATCTAGCAGGTCAAAACAATTCATTCCAAGGATCTATGGCATCTAGCTGTATTAAGGTTATGAATATGGAAGCAGCTAGAACTGGGTTATCAGAAAAGGAGGTTAAGGATTTAGGCTTTGATTATAAAACTAAGTTTATAACTGATATGAATCAAACTAGCTATTATCCAGGAAGAGAAAGAATTTATGTTAAACTTATTTATGATGCACATACTAAAGTTATATATGGAGGGCAAGTAGCAGGGTATAAAGATGCTGTTCAAAGATGTAATGTTTTAGCAGCATGTATTTATGCTAAGATGACAACAGAGCAATTAGGAATGTTAGATCTTTGTTACTCACCACCATTTGCAAGAACATGGGATGTATTAAACGTAGCAGGTAATGTATCAAAGTAAAAAAATGTAAGGACCTCCGGGGGCAATCCAATATTTGGATAGACCCCGGAGGTCCCTACATTTTTTTACATAAGACCTTTAATGGTTTGTAATAGTTTGCATATATGAAAAATACAACAAAGTGAATTGGAGAATTAAAACCAGATGAATATGATAATTATCAAGGAATTTTAAGATTACAAGAAGTGTGCAAAAATTTTGAAAAGATGTGGGGAGTAGAAGTGAACACAATAATATCTAAAGGTAATTGGAATTTATCAACTAAGCAAATCAGCTATACTATCACCATTTACTTGGCTGTTAAAAATTATTGAAACAAGGGATATTATACTTTCTATTTTAGTAATAGTTTTAATGTCAGCTTAATTTACCGTTAGTTGAATAATTTTTTAATATAATTATTATCAAAAAATTACAATTATACAGAAAATATGATATATTTTACGAATTATAAAAATAAGAATTAGTAGAAAATTCGCGTTTAATGATTTACTTTATTGAAATTTTATGTAATAATAGTATAGATTTTGTGCCTAATTAATAAGAAAAAAGTTGAAATTTTTTATTAATAGTTGCAATTAGTATAAATAGTTCTTTTTATTAAAAAGCTATTTATGCTAAAAAAAAACTATAAAATTAGGAGTGGAAATATGAAAATAGGATTTGATCATGAAAAGTATTTAGAGGAACAATCAAAGTACATATTAGAAAGAGTTAATAACTACGATAAGCTATACTTAGAGTTTGGTGGAAAACTTTTATTTGATTTACATGCAAAAAGAGTTTTACCTGGATTTGATGAAAATGCAAAGATTAAGTTATTACATAAATTAAGAGAAAATGTTGAAGTAGTTATCTGTGTTTATGCAGGTGATATAGAAAGAAATAAAATAAGAGGCGACTTCGGAATCACTTATGATATGGATGTTTTAAGATTAATTGATGACTTAAGAAGCTATGATCTAGAAGTTAATTCAGTTGTAATAACTAGATATAATGATCAACCTTCAACGACTGTTTTCATAAACAAATTAGAAAGACGTGGAATAAAGGTTTATAAGCATAGAGCTACTAAGGGATATCCAACAGATGTTGATACTATTGTTAGTGAAGAAGGATATGGAAAGAATCCATATATTGAAACAAGTAAACCAATAGTAGTTGTTACTGCACCAGGACCAGGAAGTGGTAAGCTTGCTACATGTTTAAGTCAATTATATCATGAAAATAAAAGAGGAAATGTTGCTGGATATTCTAAGTTTGAAACATTCCCAGTATGGAATGTTCCATTAAAACATCCATTAAATATAGCTTATGAAGCTGCAACAGTTGATTTAAAAGATGTTAACATGATAGACTACTTCCATTTAGATGCTTATGGAGAAACTGCAGTTAACTATAATAGAGATTTAGAAACATTCCCAGTACTTAAGAGAATCATAGAAAAGATTACAGGAAAAGAATCAGTTTATAAATCACCAACAGATATGGGAGTTAATAGAGTTGGGTTTGGTATAGTTGATGATGAAGTGGTTAAAGAAGCTTCAAGACAAGAGATAATAAGAAGATACTTTAAAACAGGTTGTGAATATAAAAAAGGCTATGTTGATAAAGAAACATTTGAGCATGCAAAACTTATAATGGAACAAGTTAACTTAAAGCCAGAAGATAGAAAGGTTGTTATACCGGCAAGAGAGCGTGCAGCTAAATTAAAGGAAGAAAATAATAATATTTGCACAGCAGTTGCAATAGAATTAAATGATGGAAGTATTCTTACAGGAAAAGGTTCAGAACTTTTAGATGCATCAGCGGCAGCATTATTGAATTCAGTAAAGCACTTAGCTAATATAGCAGATGATATACATTTAATTTCACCAGTTATTTTAGAACCTATTTTAGATTTAAAATCTAAAACTTTATCAAATCAAAAAGTATCATTAAATTGTGAAGAAGTTTTAATTGCATTAAGTATTTCAGCAGCAACTAATCCGATAGCTCAAGTTGCAATGGAAAAGTTAGCAATGCTTAAGAATTGTCAAGCTCATTCAACTACAATATTACCAACAAGTGATGAACAAACATTAAGAAAGCTTGGAATAGACGCAACATGTGATGCAGAATATGCTTCAGAAAGTCTTTTCTACAATAATTAATAAATAGATAAAGTAAAGAGATTATTACAATAGTAAATGTAATAATCTCTTATTTTTTATGTAATTTTATGATTAATAAAAAGTACTCACTATTCTTTTTATAGATGAATAGTAATAAAGTATATGCAAAATATTATGAAAAGGAGTAAATGTGGATGACAACTTATAAAGGTATAGATATTAGTAATTGGCAAGGAAGTGTAGATTTCTCAGAAGTAAAGAATAGTGGAGTACAAATAGTTTATATTGAAGCAACAGAAGGAAATTTTTATACAGATCCATACCTTCAAGAATTTTATGATGGTGCATCTAGTAGTGGATTATTAATAGGGTTTTATCATTTTTTTAGTCCATCAGTTTTAGCATCAGAGCAGGCAAAATATTTTACTAATGCTATAAGTGGAATGACAAGTGACTGTAGATTAGTATTGGATTTAGAAGAGGCAGGTAGTTATGGATCTGCAGAATTATCTATGCTTGCAAATGAATTTTTAGAAGCTGTTGAAATAAATAGTGGATTAAATGTTGCTTTATACACTTATGCAAGCTTTGCAAATAATAATATTGAGCCAGGATATGGATTAGAGAAATATCCATTATGGATAGCAGAGTATGGAACTAGTTCTCCAGAAAGTAATTCAATATGGGGAAGCAGTTATGCTGGATGGCAATATTCAGATACAGGATATATACCAGGTGTAAGTGGAAATTGTGATTTAGATACCTTTAATAGTGGGATATTACTAAATAGTAAAGTAAGTATTCCGGAAACTAGAAAGCAAGAGTCAGAAAATAGTGCTATCAAATATTATGTAGTTCAAGCAGGAAATACTTTAAGTGGAATAGCATCAAGATTTGGAACTACAGTTCAAGCATTGGCTCAATTAAATAATATAACAAATCCTAATTTAATCTATGTAGGTCAAGTATTAAAGATATATGGAGATAATAAAGTTCAAAGAGGAAATAATAATTTCAGTACTACCTATGTTGTACAATCAGGAGATACTTTAAGTGGAATAGCATCAAGATTTGGTACAACTGTACAAGAGTTAGTTCAATTAAATGATATATCAAATCCTAATTTGATATATATTGGAGAAGTATTAAAACTTCCAGTTTCTAATTCAGTTAAAAGCGGAGCATCATCTAAGCAATATCAAACAACTTATGTAGTACAATCAGGAGATACTTTAAGTGGAATAGCGGCAAGGTTTGGAACTACAGTACAATATTTAGCTAGAATAAATGGAATAGTAAATCCAAATTTAATATATGTAGGACAAATACTAAAAATTAGTTCATCAGGAGTATCGGCACAAAGAGGAGATTCTACTGCAACTTATGTAGTTAAATCTGGTGATACTTTAAGTGGAATAGCATTAAGATTTGGAACTACAGTTTCTAATTTAGTTGTATTAAATGATATTTCAAATCCAAATTTAATATATCCAGGACAAGTTTTAAAAGTTTAGTTATTGTTAAACAAAAATAAATTAAAAAATTAAGATTTAAACTTAGCTTAGATAGTTTAAATGAATTAAGAATCTGTTAAAGTAAAAATTAAGAAGGATAAAATAAGTTTGAAGGCTTATTTTATCCTTAGTTATATTATATTTTTGCAATTACAAAAATAAAAATATTTTTATAAATAATATATAAAATTAATGGTTATTAAAATAGGAGTATTACTTATAATTTATAGAATAACTAATAATATGTCTAGGAATAATAAATATAGACAGATTAGATATTTATGAAAGGAATTGTTTTGATGAGTGAAGAGAAAGTTAGAATAATACCTCTTGGTGGATTGGGCGAAATTGGAAAAAATATTACAGCTATAGAGTGTGATAATGAAATTGTTATTATTGATTGTGGAGTAGCATTCCCTGATGAAGAAATGTATGGTGTTGATTTGATAATTCCAGATATAACTTATTTAAAAAATAATGTGGAAAAGATAAAAGGGATTTTTTTGACACATGGACACGAGGATCACATAGGGGCATTACCTTATGTGTTAAAGGAAATTAATGTTCCTCTTTATGGAACTAAATTAACAATAGGTATTGTTAGGACTAAGCTAGAAGAACATAATGTTTTAGCAGAGGCAAAGTTAAATAATGTTGAGCCAGGAGATGTTATTTCATTTAATAAGCTTAAAGTAGAGTTTATAAGAAATACTCATAGTATTGCAGATTCATGTAGTTTAGCAATATTTACACCTGTAGGAATAATACTTCATACAGGTGATTTTAAAATAGACTATACACCTATAGATGGACAAAAGATGGATTTACAAAGAATATCTAATCTTGGTAAAGAAGGAATAGCTTTATTAATGGCTGATAGTACTAATGTTGAAAGACAAGGTCATTCATTATCAGAAAAAAGTATTGGATTAACATTAGATAGAATTATTGGAAAAGCTAAGGGAAGAGTTATAGTTGCTACTTTTGCATCTAACATACATAGAATGCAGCAAATAGCTGATGCATCTTTTAAAAATAATAGAAAAGTTATTTTTAATGGAAGAAGCATGGAGAATATATCTAAAGTTGCCATGGAGTTAGGGTATTTACATATACCAAATAGTGAAGTTATGAGTATTGATGATTTGAAAAATTATGAAAATGATAAAATAACATTAATAACAACAGGAAGCCAAGGAGAACCTATGGCATCATTAGCTAGAATAGCTTTTTCAAATCATAGAAAAATAACTATAGAGCCTAATGATACTTTTATAATTTCAGCATCACCAATACCAGGAAATGATAAGTTAATATCACGAGTTATAAATCAATTATTTAGGAAAGGAGCTGATGTAATATATGAGGATTTAGAGGACGTGCATGTATCAGGTCATGCCTATCAAGAAGAGCTAAAGCTTATACATACATTAGTTAATCCTAAATATTTTATGCCTGTTCATGGAGAGTATAGACATTTAAAGCATCATGGTGATTTGGCAGAGAATTTAGGTATGAAAAAAAATAATATATTTATATTAGAAACAGGCGATGTATTGGAACTTACAAAAGATAATTGTAGAAAAGATGGCAGAGTTAGAACAGGAGCAATATTTGTTGATGGTTTAGGTGTTGGAGATGTTGGGAATATTGTATTGCGTGATAGAAGACACTTAGCTCAAGATGGAATGTTAACTATTGTTGTTGCTATAGAAAGAGATACTTTAAGTATTGTTTCAGGACCAGATGTAATTACAAGAGGATTTGTATATGTTAAAGAGTCTGAGGAGCTTATAAATAAAGTAAAAGAATTGTCAGTAAATGAATTAGAGAAATGTTTAAGTATGGGTGTTATCGAGTGGTATGTATTGAAAGGGAATATTAAAAAGACTGTAGAAAATTATATTTATGAAACTACAAAAAGACGTCCTACAATAATTCCAATTATTATGGAAACTTAAATATAATGCGTTGAAAATAAGTAGATAAATGTTGTATAATTTATATGTAAACATTTAAAAAGGGAGAAAAGGGGAAAAATATGAATACAGTAACAGCTAAAAGATATCAAGATTTGATGCAAGAATTTTTAAAAACTCCAAGAAGTGATGTTAAAGGCTTTAGAAAAAAATATGAAGAGGTTTTAAATAAATTTTTAAACTTGGATGAGGTTTATGTAATAGCTTCGAGAAGTGCAACCGTTGATGAGGTTAAGGAAAATAAAGCTAAACCATTATGTGCATTAAACCATAAAAAATTACCATGCATGTGGTTTTTCTCTGAAAAAGAATTTGCGCAAAATTTTGTAAAACACTTTGGAATTATAAAAGAGGGAACTGAATATATAAGAAAGCTTCAAGGTGAAGAGTTAATCAAAGTTATAAAGTTTGGAATATTTAATGGAGTCTATCAATTTTCTATAGATGAAGGTAAATGCACTATGGTTATGGTACCATATGATTTATTAAATACTTATTTAGTTAATAAGGGAGAAGAAAACTTTCTAGAAAAGAATCAATATGAGCTAATGATATTATTTACTATGATGAAATTCCATAAAAAGTTGGTATATGCAATTGAAAGTGATGACAAAGATAAGAATGGTAAAAATATATTAGCAGCAGATAGAAGTGGGGTACTTAATATTTTTGATAAAAAAGATGATGCTAATATTCATAAATATGATATTGGATATGGAAGAAAAGAAGCTACAGGACTTAATATTGTTCAATTTAGGAATGCCATTAATTCAATTGTGGATAGCATTGAAACAGTTAGATTTGAAATAAAAGAAAATATTATTGAAATAAAAAGTAGTAAATTAGCTTATATATTAAATGAAATGGTAAAAGTTGAATATAAATAAATACAATAATTAATAAAACTACCTATAATGGAAATATTATAGGTAGTTTTATTGATATAAGGAAGTTTTATGGTGGTATAAAGCTATATAGTAAAAATTTATATAGCTTTATTATGAAATAGGTGATATAAAAATAATATAAAGAAAAAAGCTTATAATATGTATAATACATAAATAAGGTTTTGAAGTAAAAAATATAAGTATATTTATTTGAGAGGAGAATTTCTATGAAAGACTTATTAGATAAAGGAGCTGTAATACAAAGAGATATGGAAACATATGCGATAGCCCCACATTTAACAGGCGGACTTATAACTCCAAAGCAACTTAGAGATATTGCAGATGTTGCAGAAAAGTATAATGCATCAGCTGTAAAGGTAACTGGGGCTCAAAGAATTGCTATTGTTGGGTTAAAGGAAGAAGATATTGATAAGGCATGGGCTGATTTAGGGATGAAGCCAGGAGCTGCTATAGGACTATGTGTAAGAAGTGTAAAGATATGTCCAGGAACTACTTTCTGTAAGAGAGGTTTACAAGATTCAGTAGCTATAGGATCAAAATTAGATGGAGCATTCCATGGAAGAAATCTTCCTAATAAATTAAAAATAGGAGTTAGTGGATGTCCAAATAGCTGTGCTGATAGCCATACTAGAGATATTGGATTAATAGGTGGACCAAAAGGATGGATTCTTTATGTTGGAGGAAGAGGTGGAGTTATTCCTAGATTAGGGGATAGAATAGCTATGAACATTCCAGATGAAAGAATTTTTGATGTTGTTGAAAAAGTAATAGATATCTATGCTGAAAATGGTCAAGGAAGAGAAAGATTAGGAAATTATATAGATAGAATTGGACTAGATGAGTTTAAGAAATTATTAAATATTGAAGAATTCTTAAAAGCTTAAAATAAATAAAAATAGCAAAAGGAAAAAAATCGAATTATGATTAATAATTTGATTTGCCTTTTGCTTTTTTATTTTATATGAATATCTTTAAAGTTTTAATAATGAAAAGTTATTTACTTAACATAAATATAGGTTATACTAATTAAATGAACAATAATAAATTTAATAAAAATGAGGGAAATATATTGGATAATACATTTAAGAAATATAAATTGTGTGATGAGATAATGAAAGCATTAGATGGTATAGGTTATAGTAAGCCTTCTGATGTTCAAAGTAAGGTTATACCTGAAATATTAAGTGGAAAGGATGTTGTAGTTAAATCACAAACAGGAAGTGGAAAGACTGCAGCATTTGGAATACCATTATGTGAAAAGATATTTTGGGAAGATAGCAAACCACAAGTTTTAATTTTAACACCAACTAGAGAGCTGGCCATTCAAGTTAAAGAGGAATTAAGTAATATAGGCAGATTTAAAAGAATAAGAGCTGTTGCGGTATTTGGAAAACAACCATTTTCTGAGCAATCAAGAGAGTTAAAACAAAAAACTCATGTTGTAGTTGGAACGCCAGGTAGAGTATTTGATCATATTGATAGAGGAACACTAGACATTTCAAATATAAAATATTTAGTAATAGATGAAGCTGATGAAATGCTTAATATGGGCTTTATAGATCAAGTGAGAGATATAATAAATACCTTAAATAAGAATAGACAAACAATGTTATTTTCTGCAACTATTCCAGAAGAAATATTAGGATTATGTAAGGTGTATATGAATAATCCTACTAATATTGAAATTAAAGCTCAAAAGTTAATAACAGATAACATAAATCATGAATTATATAGATTTGATGAGTTTTATAAATTAGACAATTTAAGCAAGCTTTTAATAAGTGAAGTTCCAGAAACGGCAGTTATTTTCTGTAAAACAAAAGAAAATGTTGATAAAGTTTTTGAAAATTTAAATAAAAAAGGCTACTCTGTAAATAAAATTCATGGTGGAATGCTTCAAAAAGACAGAATTGAAGTTATGGATAAGTTTAAAAAAGGTAATTTTAAAATATTAGTTGCTACAGATGTTGCAGCAAGAGGAATTGACGTAGAGGGAATTACTCACGTAATTAATTATGATTTACCAGTTGAAAAAGAGGCTTATGTTCATCGTATAGGAAGAACAGGTAGAGCAGGGGCAAAAGGAAAAGCCATTTCTTTTGTTAATCAGTATGAAGATAGGCTTTTAGATATGATACAAGAGTACATAGGGTTTAAAATTCCAGTTGCAGGAGAAATTGCTGAAGTAAGTAAGGAAAAAAGAGACGAAGCAATAAAAGCTTTAAAATCAAGACCAAAGGTTAAAAAGGAAAAGGCTAAAGTTATAAATAAAAATATAACTAAGATATACCTTAATGGTGGTAAAAAGAAAAAATTAAGAGCAGGAGATTTCGTAGGAGCAATATCTAGAATAGAAGGAATAACTGCAGAGGATATTGGTATAATAGACGTACAAGATACTGTTTCTTATATAGATATACTAAATGGTAAAGGTAATAAAGTAATTGAGGGACTTAAAAACTCAACTATAAAAGGCAAAAAGCTTAGAGTTGAGAAAGCTAGAAAGTAGTGGTTATCACGTGGAGCCGAAAAGTTAATGATATAACCTCCAGGAATTAGTGTAATTTTCGTTAAGAATTTATATTGTTTTTCCAGAAAAAGTCCTAAAGCTTCGAAGTTCACTATCGTTTACCTCAGCTTCTTAACGGACTTTTTCTTCCAAAAACAATTAAATTCTAAAACTTAATTACAATAGTCCTTCCGGTAATATCATTAATATTTTCTCTTCCACTTGCTGAACTGCAATACTACCTTAAAAGTTAACTACTTGTCATACAGTATGTAGCAAAAGACATTAATTGTATGGTGTTATGTATAGATAGTTACGTGAAAAAAAGAAAAAATGAAATATTAATTTGGAAGAACCATTGAAATTAAGCCGTAGAATTTAATAATTGATGGAGTAAAGTTGCGTAAAGAAGTTTTTACTGTTTGAGCGAATAGCGAGTTTAAAAACTTTAGCAAACTTTACGGAATCAATTATATAAATTCTAGTTGAAAATTTCACCGTTACTGGAAAATAAATATTTCATTTTTTCGCTTCCACGTAACGAACAATTTAGTTATAGTGTGTGTTGCGGAATTCGGAAGGAGACATCCCTACAAATGATTTAAAGGTTCTTGAAAAGTGACTTTGATCATAGAACCCTAATGATAGTGCTATATCAAGCATACTTTTATTTGTTGTAGTTAATAAAACCTTAGCTCTATCTATTTTAATTTTTTTAGAATATTTCATTAAAGATATACCCATATGTTTTTTAAAACAAGTTGATGCATATTCTGGTGTTATCCCAAGATGCTCAGATATTTTTTCAAGGGACATAAAACTTTCAATATTCATATGAAGATGCTGAAGAAGCTTGTTTACTATGAAGTTATCTTTAACTTCTATATCGCTAATTAAAAATTCAAGATATGCTTCAGCCATTTCTATTTCTAATTCCTGAAGAGATTTTAAATCATTAAGAGTTGGTATTTTAACATAATATTCATTATAAAGAGTATGAAGATATTTCTTAGAAATACCATGTCTTATTATTTCCTTAGAGAATATTGCATTCCATATATAAAGATCAATTTTTTTATCTTCTATATTTAAATCATCTTCTAATTCTCCAATATGTTTTTGTTTAATTTTATAAAGAATAGCAGGTCTATTACTAGTATCAATAAAAGAAGAAAATTCATTACTAAAAATATTTAAGTCGGAAATAAAACTTTCGTACATAAAAACTATCCTCCCATAATATAGAAAATTATATTAATTATATATATATTATATTATAAATATACAAACGAGAAAATGAAAAATTTTTATAATAATTATGTAAATATTTTAAAATAAGAGGTGAAGTTTATGAATAAATATGCTGTTTTTCATATTTTAGATACTCCGTATTCTTATGGAAAAGATAAGGATACTTTGATTGTAAGAGTTAGAGTAGCAAGAAATGATGTTAAAGAATGTTACATTTATTATAAAGATAGATATGATTGGGAGAATCCATATAGTAAACAAGCTATGAATGTAATTGCAGAAACGGAACTTTTCACATATTATCAAACAGAAATATCAGTTTTTAGAAATAGATATAGATATTATTTTGAATTTATTGATATGAATGAAGAAAGTTTTCAATATAATGAAAGAGGATTTGTAAATCCAGAATTTAAGTATAATGATATGAATTCTTTTCAGTTTCCTTATATAGCAGAAGAAGATTTGTATAAAGAAGTTAATTGGTTACAGGAAGCAGTTGTATATCAAATATTTCCGGATAGATTTTATAATGGAGATAATTCAATAGATGTTGAGGGAACTGACCAATGGGGGAAAGGTAAAGTTCATAGAAGAAGTATTTATGGTGGGGACTTACATGGAATAATAGAGAAATTGCCCTATTTAGAAGAGTTAGGTGTAAATTTAATCTATCTTACACCTATATTCAAATCTGATACTAATCATAAGTATAATACTGAAGATTATTTTAATATAGATCCTCAGTTTGGAACATTAGAAGAAGCAAAGGAACTGGTAGAAAAGGCACATAACTTAGGTATAAAAATAGTTTTTGATGCTGTATTCAATCATTCAGGATCAGATTTCTTTGCATTTAAAGACTTAATAGAAAACCAACAAGAATCACAATATAAGGAATGGTATTTTATAGATTCATGGCCAGTAAAGAAGGCAAAAAATAAATATTATACTTTTGCTAATGGTTGTGATAATATGCCTAAGCTTAATACTAATAATAAAGAGGTAAGAGAGTATTTATTAAAGGTAGGAGAGTTTTGGATTAAAGAAATTGGAATAGATGGATGGAGACTTGATGTTTGTGATGAAGTTGGACATGAATTTTGGAGGGAGTTTAGAAAACGAGTTAAAGAGGCTAAAAGTGATGCAATAATAATTGGAGAGATAATGCATGAAGCTAACTCTTTTTTAAAGGGAGATCAATTAGATGGAATAATGAATTATCCTTTTAAAAATGCTATTATAGATTTTTTTGCTAAAGGGATTATAAATGGAAGAGAATTTCTAGATATAATGGCAGAAAATAGAGTATTATATATGGATAGTATAACTAAGCAAATGTGGAACTTAATAGGAAGTCATGATACGAAAAGAATTTATAATGAATGCCATGGAAATGTTAATAGAATGAAACTTGCTATAGCATATCAATTCTTATATATAGGTGTTCCATATATATATTATGGTGATGAGATTGGACTAGATGGTGGAGATGATCCTGAAAATAGAAAATGTATGATTTGGGATAAAGAAAAACAAAATAGAGAGTTATTTGACTTTTATAAAAATATGATTAATATTAGGAAAAATAATAAAGTCTTTACTTTTGGAAATTTTAAAGAAGTTTATTGTGAAAATAATATCATAGCTTTTAAGAGAGTTTTAGAGAAGGAAGAAGTTTTATGTGTATTTAATAATAGTGATGATAGTGTTTTAGTAAATATAAATTTAGAGTTGAAAGCAGTAAATTTAATTACAAAAAGTATTGAAGATTTAGTTGAAATAAAGTTAGATAGTTTTTCTTTTAAAATCTATAAAGTAGTTAAATAATAATTTCGGATTAATAATAAAAAGAGAAGAAGCTAGTACAAATTTTGTGCTAGCTTTTATATGAATTTAATTTCAAGTATATTGACAAAAACTAAAGATATGATAATATTAAGATAAGAAAACAATTTCAAGGGTCTTTAAGATAGAGAAAAATTTTTTTAAAGACTTTATTAAAATAATTAATAAAGAAGTGGTAAGATGAGTAAAGTATTAAAAGGTAGCTTTGAGTTAATGAAACAATTAAATGTTTCGGCTGTGCTTAAGGTTATAAAAGATAATGGAAGCCTATCACGTGCAGAAATTGCAAAATTAACAGGATTAACTCCAGCTAGTGTTACTAATATAACAAAATTTTTAATTGAAGATAAATTTCTTATAGAAAGTAAAATTGGAGAATCTAGTGGAGGAAGACCCCCAATAATATTAGAGCTTAATCCAGATGCTAGATATGTAATAGGTGTAGGTATAGGTGTTGGAGTAATAGATGTAGTTATAACAAATCTTTCTGCTAATATAATAATGAAGAAATCTATGATAATAGGGGATGAAAGATATGATTATGACTTAGTTTTTAAGAAGTTAGTTAATTTAATTAATGAAGTAGTACAATTTAGCCAAATAGATAAAGAAAAGATATTAGGAGTAGGTGTAGCCCTACATGGTATAGTGGATGCAAGAACGGGAGTATCTATACATGCTTTATACTATGGTTGGAAAAATAAAAATATAAAAGAAAAGTTAGAAGAAGAACTTGGATTAACTGTCTACGTAGATAATGATGTAAGAGCTATGGCACTAGGCGAAAGTTGGTTTGGAGCAACAAAAGATATAGCCAATTTTGTAACTTTAAATATATCAAATGGTATAGGTGCTGGAATTATTATAAATAATACACCTTATTATGGAGTTGATTTTAGTGCTGGGGAAATAGGACATATAGTAGTAGAAGCAGATGGTGATAAGTGTAACTGTGGAAATTATGGTTGTCTTGAAACTGTTGCATCTAATAATAATATAATTAGAAAAGCTATTAAGCTTATAAAGCAAGGTGTAAATAGTTCTCTTAGTAGAGATGTTAATGATATAAATAATTTATCAATAGAAGATATATGTAAGGCAGCCAGAGAAGGTGATGAGATGTCTATAACAATATTAAAGGAAGCAGCTAGATATATTGGTATAGCTATTACAAACTTAATAAATATATTAAATCCAACAGCAATAGTAGTTGTTGGAGAGATATTTGAAAATACAACATATACTATTGAAACTTTAAATGAAATAGTAAAAAACAGGGGGCTTAAATTATCAAGTGAAAATGTACGGATAATTAGAAGCTTACTAGGAAGAGATGCTGCAGTAATAGGGGCTGCAACATTAGTTATTCAAGAAATATTTAATGGTATTAATAGAAAGTAAGTTATAGAAAAAATTTAAAATATTTTTTAATAGTATTAAATTAAGAGTGGATGGTGAAAATTATGAGTAATATTGGGTATGAAATTGAAAGGCTTTTAAAATTTGCACTGAAAAAAGAAATGATTTCTAAGTGGGATGTTATTCCAACGAGAAATGCATTGATAGATTTATTAAAGATAGAAGAGCCCTTTGAAGGAGAGGTAGATGAAAATATAGAAGAGAGTGCAGTTAAAATATTAGAGAATATTTTAGACTATGCAGTTGAAATAGGATTAATAGAAGAAGATACTACTACTTTTAGAGATTTATTTAATGCAAGGATAATGGGCCTATTGATGCCAAGAGAAGGTGAAGTTGTTAAAACTTTTTATGATAAGTATGAAAATGAATCTAAGGAAAAGGCTACAGATTGGTTTTATGATTTAAGTAAGGCTTCAAATTATATAATGACTGATAGAATAGCTAAAAATCTTTGGTGGCCAACTACAACTGAATATGGTGATTTAGAGATTACAGTTAATTTATCAAAACCAGAAAAAGATCCAAAAGAAATAGCTAAAGCGAAGCTTATGAAACAATCCACATATCCAAAGTGTTTACTTTGTAAAGAAAATGTAGGATATGCAGGAAGAATAAATCATCCAGCAAGACAAAATCATAGAATTATTCCTATGACATTAACTAATAAAGAGTGGTTCTTACAATACTCTCCATATGTTTACTATAATGAACATTGTATTGTGTTTAGTGGGGAGCACGAGCCAATGAGATTAACAAGAGATTCAATTGAAAGATTAGTTGAATTTACAGAGTTTTTACCACATTATTTTATAGGTTCTAATGCAGACTTACCTATTGTAGGTGGATCAATATTAACTCATGATCATTACCAAGGAGGAAGACATGAGTTTCCTATGGAAAAAGCTTGTATAGAGAAATATTATGAGAGCAGAAAATATGAAGATGTTGAAATCGGAACTGTTAAATGGCCAATGTCTGTAGTTAGAATAAAAGGAAATGATAAAAATAAGGTTATAGATTTAGCTATGGAAATATTTGAAGCATGGAAAAATTATTCTGATGAAGAAAATGATATAGTAGCATTTAGTGGAGATACACCACATAATACGGTAACTCCAATTGCAAGAAGAAAAGGTGAAGCCTTTGAATTAGATATAGTTTTAAGAAATAATAGAACTTCAAAAGAGCATCCAGATGGTATATTCCATCCCCATAAAGAACTTCATCATATAAAGAAAGAGAATATAGGATTAATTGAAGTTATGGGACTTGCTGTTTTACCAGGAAGATTAGAAAAGGAATTAGATATTATAGCTAAAATTCTTTGCGGTGAAGTAATATACAATAGATTAGAAGCAGAAAATAATAGTGAAATTAATAAGCATATACCATGGATAGAAAGAATGCTTTCTGAAACTTCTTTATTAACTTATGATGAAGCTAAGGAGTTATTAAAGAATGAAGTGGGTAATATATTTGCAAATGTTCTTGAAGATGCAGGAGTATTTAAGAGAAATGAGAAAGGACAAGCTGGGCTAGAAAAATTCTTAAGCACAGTGATTTAAATATAATAGATTTTAAGAGAGGTTGGGAAAGATTATGAATAGAGAGAAAATGATAGAATTATTTAAAAATGAATATGGAGTAGATAATAGAGAGATAAAAACCTTTTTATCACCAGGAAGAGTTAATTTAATTGGAGAACATATAGATTATAATGGTGGATTTGTGTTTCCAGGAGCATTAACAGTTGGAATTTATGCAGCACTATCATTAAGAGATGATAATAAAATAAGAATGAGATCAAAGAATGTTGCTGGAGAAGTAATTGTTGATTTAGATGAAGATTTAGTTTATAAGAAAGAAGATGATTGGGGTAATTATCCAAAGGGAGTTATAAAAGCACTTAAGGATTTAGGACATGAAGTGCCAGGAATGGATATAGTTTTATATAGCAATATTCCAGATGGAGCGGGTCTTTCATCTTCAGCAGCACTTGAAGTACTAATGGCATATATAATACTGTATCTAGAGAATCCAGAGCAAATTGATAGAGTTGAAATAGCAAAACTTTGTCAAAAAGTTGAGAATGAATTTGTTGGTGTTAACTGTGGAATTATGGATCAATTTGCTGTTGCAGTAGGAAAGAAGGACCATGCAATACTTTTAGATTGTGATTCTCTTTATTATGAATATGCCCCTTTAAACTTAGGAGAATACAGTTTGGTTATAATGAGTACTAATAAGAGAAGGGAACTTGCTGATTCAAAATATAATGAAAGAAGATCAGAATGTGAAAAGGCTCTTGAAATAATAAATGAAAATAAAACTGAAAAATTATCAAATCTTTGTCAAGCAACGATTGATGATATTGAATCATTTATCTCTGATGAAACTATAAAGAAAAGAGCTATGCATGTTGTTACTGAAAATGAAAGAGTTAAAAAAAGCATGGAAATGTTAAAAAATAATGATATATTAGGATTTGGTAAATTATTAACAGCATCTCATATGTCTCTTGAAAATTATTATGAAGTTACAGGTCTTCATCTTGATACTTTAGTACATGAGGCTTTAAAGATAGGTGGATGTATTGGTGCTAGAATGACTGGTGCTGGATTTGGAGGATGTGCTATTGCTTTGGTAGATAATACTAAGGTAGAAGAATTTAAAGAAAAGGTATCAGTAGCATACAAAAAAGTTACAGGAATTACACCATCATTCTATACAAGTAATATAGGTGAAGGAACTCATGTATTATAAAATTAATTAAAAAATAAAAAGGACTGTCTTATAATGAATTGTTTTCAAAAAGGTAAATTGAAAATGAGGTAATTATAGGCAGTCATTTTATATTAAGGATATTTTTATGGTTTTAGATAGTAATATAAAGATATTGACTATAAATTAATATAAAAGTATAATTTTAAAGTATTGCTAAAAAAGAGAATGAAATTAACATTCGCTAATTAACGAATAAAAAAAATGTTGATTAACACATTGTTCGCACTGTGCTTTATTAGCCAGAAGGCAGTGTGTTTGTTTCAGTTGTTGATCCTGGAGTTGGATCACATAGAAAAAGTATAGCAGTTAAGATAGCAAAGGGTCAGTACATAATTACACCGGATAACGGAACACTTACTCACATAAAACGTATGTGTAGAATTACCAGTAGTTGAATCAACTAAAGATAAGGATATAGTAAGTGGAACAATTGATTAGATAATTTAGCTGTTGCTATAAATCAAGGTTCATTCTCTAAGGCGTATAACATACAAACGGGAACTAATTGGAGAATTTCTATTAGAAAGGCACCAAAAGTAGTTTACGAATAAAATTAATTTTAATTAATCATAATGTATATGAAAAGGAGGAGACGTAATGGGTAACAAATTATCTATTAAGACTATTGTTGCAATTGGTATTGGAGCGGCTGTATTTATGATATTAGGTCGTTTCGGTTCTATTCCATCAGGAATACCAAATACTAATATTGAAACATGTTATGCATTTTTAGCATTAATGGCAGTTTTATATGGACCGTTTGCTGGAGTTGCTATTGGATTTATAGGACATGCGTTGAAGGATTTGGTGTTTTATGGTTTGCCTTGGTTTAGCTGGGTTATCGCATCAGCAACTGTTGGATTAATTATAGGATTAGCTTGGAAGAGGTTAAAAGTTAATGAAGGTGAGTTTGATAAAAAGGAAATGATAATTTTCAATATTTATCAAATAATTGCTAATGTTGTAGCATGGCTTTTAGTTGCACCAACATTAGATATACTTATATATGCAGAACCGGCTAAAAAGGTCTATTTACAAGGAGCTGTAGCTGGAATTTCAAATGCAATTACAGTTGGAATATTAGGAACTATATTATTATATACTTATTCTAAGACTAGAGTTAAAAAAGGAAGCTTAGATAGAGAATAATATCTATTTTAAATACCGGAGTCTTTATGTCTCTGGTATTTTTAATGATTAAAGAAAATTTTACGTTATAAAATTTTTTTCAGAATATACATATGATTAAAAATATAGTATTATCTTTAATGGAGGTTATTAATTAAGGTTTTACTAATTAATAAAATTTTAATAATATAACTTAAAAAATGCTTAATAATTGTTTATTAAGTTTTACAGTCATTAATAAAATTAGATTAACATATTAAAGTTTATATACAAGAAGACGAGGAGATTTGCTATGAAAAAACCTGTAATTGAGTTCGTGGATTTTACTTTTCAATACAGAGCTCAGGCAAAGCCAACATTAAATAATATAAATTTAACTATATATGAAGGAGAAAAGGTACTTATAGTAGGACCATCAGGTTCAGGAAAAAGTACTCTTTCAAATTGCATAAATGGGATTGTGCCATTTTCTAATAAAGGTAAAATTTCTGGTAGCTTAAAAGTTAAGGGAAAAGAAACTAAAGAAATGAGTATATTTGAACTGTCAAATTCAGTAGGTACTGTACTTCAAGATCCAGATGGTCAGTTTATAGGATTAACAGTTGGTGAAGATATAGCCTTTAAATTAGAAAATGATTGTGTATCACAAGAAGAAATGAAAGAAAAAGTTAAAGTTGTTTCTGAAATTGTAGGGATAGATACTCATTTAAATTCTGCACCGTATAGTTTATCAGGAGGTCAAAAGCAACGTGTAACATTAGCTGGTGTTATGGTTGGTGAAGTAGATATTCTTTTATTTGATGAACCACTTGCAAGTTTGGACCCTGCAACTGGAAAAAGTGCTATTGAGCTAATAGATCAAATTCAAAAGAAAACTAATAAGACTATATTAATAATAGAACATAGATTAGAGGATGTATTACATTGTCCAGTAGATAGAATAATAGTTGTTGATAATGGTAGAATAGCAGCAGATATAACTCCAGGAGAGTTATTAAGTTCAAATTTATTAGTTGAAACTGGAATACGTGAACCATTATATATTACTGCATTAAAATATGCTGGCTGTGATATTAAACCAGAAATGCATCCAGAACATATTGATACATTAAATATAGATAGTTGTAGAGAAAAGTTAAAAGATTGGTATGAAGATACAATAGAAGATGAACAAAAAGTAAATAATGAAGTTATTCTTGAAATGAGGGATGTAAAATTCTCTTATGAGTCAGGAAAGGAAATATTACATGGTGTTTCTTTTAAAATTAATAAAGGTGAAATGGTTAGTATTGTAGGAAGAAATGGAGCCGGTAAATCAACTATTTCTAAATTAATATGTGGGTTTTATAAGCCAACGGAAGGTCAGATATTATTTAATGGTAGAGATTTAATTAATGATACTATTAAAGAACGTGCAGAAAAAATAGGTATAGTAATGCAAAATCCGAATCAAATGATATCAAAAACTATGATTTTTGATGAAGTAGCTTTAGGACTTAAGGTTAGAGGTGTTTCTGAAGAGGAAATCAAGAATAGAGTTTTTGAAACATTAAAGATTTGTGGACTATATGAATTCCGTAATTGGCCTATTTCAGCTTTAAGTTTTGGTCAAAAGAAACGTGTAACAATTGCATCAATATTAGTATTAAATCCTGAAATTCTTATTTTAGATGAACCTACAGCAGGACAGGACTTTAAACATTACACTGAAATTATGGAATTCTTAAAAGAATTAAACCAAAAGGGTGTAACAATAATAATGATAACTCATGATATGCATTTAATGCTTGAATATACTAATAGGGCAATTGTATTATCAAATGGAGTAAAATTAGCTGATGATATAGCAGCTAATGTTCTTACAGGTGAAGAAGTAATAAACAAAGCAAACTTAAAGGAAACATCACTATATGAATTAGCTGTGAAAGCTAAGTTAGATAATCCAAGAATGTTTGTTAAGAAATTTATTGATTATGATAGGAGGATTAGAGGGATATGAGTACAATGATTGGATATTCAGATATAGATTCACCTATTCATAGATTAACAGGGGCATCAAAGTTAATTGCCTTAATTATTTGGGCTTTAGCTTCGATGATTACATATGATACTCGTGTGCTTTTAGGAATGTTTGTTATAAGCATAATTGTGTTTAAAATTTCAAGGGTAGAATTTAAACAAATTTCATTTGTTCTTTACTTTATATTAATATTCTTATTATTAAATAATGTAGCTATATTCATATTTTCACCATATGAGGGTGTTCAAATATATGGAAGTAGAACAGATTTATTTAAGATTGCTGGTCCGTATACTATAACAAGTCAGCAATTATTTTATCAGTTTAATATAACTTTAAAGTATTTTTCAATAATACCTATGGCATTATTATTTATGGTTGCTACTAATCCAAGTGAATTTGCAGCATCATTAAATAAAATAGGCGTAAGTTATAAAATAGCATATTCAGTTTCGATAGCTTTAAGATATATACCTGATGTTCAGCGTGACTATCAAGATATATCATTTGCACAACAAGCTAGAGGAATAGATATGTCTAAAAAGGAAAAAATAACAAAAAGAATTAAAAACTCAGCTTCTATTTTAATGCCTCTAATATTCTCAAGTTTAGATAGAATAGAAACTATAAGTTCTGCTATGGAACTTAGAGCATTTGGAAGTAATAAAAAGCGTACTTGGTATAATGGAAGGCCATTTAAAAAAGGTGATTATATAGCTGTAGCTATAGTTAGTATTATATTAATAATTGCTATAATTGCAACAATAGTAAATGGTGGACGTTTCTATAATCCGTTTATTTAATAAAATAAATATAAGTTAGCATTATAAAAATTTATAGTGCTAACTTATTTTATATATAGATTAATCTATATATAAAATAAGCAACTTCCATAAATTACAAATATATTGTAATACTTTTGTAAATTAATTTCATTCTATATAGGTATAATATAAAGTATAGAAATATATAAGAAGTAGTTAGGGGAATTTGTAAATGGATAAATTAACTAAGGATAAAAATAGATGTAGTAGATTTAGAAAACATATAATAAAGAATAATTGCAAGGTAGTAGGTTTATTAATAATTACTATATTCTGTATAGGAGTCTTAGACGATAAAAATGTTATAGCTAATACAAATATAGATATAAACTATGGTGATTTTATGATAGACACTAGTAATTTTAATGATGATAATAATAACAAAAGCTCTCAGGAAGGAGAAAATATTCACGCTGCTACAAATAAAGAAAATTTATTATATACATCTTATGAAAATGACTTATATGCAGATAATGCTAAAGATATAGAGAATATGCTTAATAAATGGAATTACTTAAGAGAGGATGGGAAAAAGATTGCATACTTAACTTTTGATGATGGGCCCTCTACTGAAGTAACACAACAAATACTAGAAACCCTTAAAGTTAATAATGTCAAAGCTACCTTTTTTATACTAGGTAGTAATGTTGAAAAAAGTGATATACAAAAAGAATTATTGAAAGAAATGGTTATGGAAGGACACGCTATTGGAAATCATGGATACTGTCATGATTATAGTGTTCTATATCCAGGTAGAGTTGCTAATCCAACAGTATTAGTAAATGATATGAAAAAATCAGAGAATGTAATGAAGTCTGTTTTAGGAGATAACTTCAGCACTAATGTTATTAGATTACCAGGAGGACATATGTCATGGAATACTAAAGCATTAGATCCGGTTCTTGAAAAAAATGGATATAGTTATATAGATTGGAATGTTCTTAATGGAGATGCTGAAAGCAATGATAGAACAGTTGAACAGTTAGTAAATAGATTTAAGGGAACTTTAAGTGATTTAGCAGGAAATGATGATGTCTTAGTTATATTAATGCATGACACAAATGCAAAGAAAACAACAGCACAATCATTACAGCAGATTATAGATTACTTAAGGTCTTTAGGTTATGAGTTTAGAACATTAAAGTAGAAAAAGTAATAAATACTGGATAAATGGTGATATTTATCCAGTATTTTATTTGTATATATTAGAAAATATAAATAAAGAGTAGTGTTATAGAGTTGAAAGGAAGTTTATATGAAAAAAATATTAATAGTTGAAGACGAAGATAGTATAAGAGGGTTTTTAAAAATAAATTTAAAAAGGAATGGATTTGAGGTTTTAGAGACTGATAATGGGGAAGAGGGATTAGAAATTTTAGAATCGGAAGATCCAGTTCTGATAATATTAGATGTTATGTTACCAGGAATAGATGGATTTGAAGTTTGCAAGAGAGCTAGAGAAAAAAAAGATAATATTGGTATTATAATGTTGACTGCAAAAGGACAAGATATGGATAAAATAATGGGACTCGAATATGGAGCAGATGACTATATGGTGAAACCATTTAATCCAATGGAGTTATTGCTTAGAATAAAAGCTATATTAAGAAGGATTGGTGGGAATAAAGAAAATAATATTATAAGAAATGGAATATTTACTATAGATAGCTATGGGAAAAAGGTATTTAAAGGAGGTAAAGAGATTGACTTAACACCAAAAGAATATTCACTTATAAAACTATTTATAGAAAATCCTAATAAGGCCTTTTCAAGGGATGAATTATTAGACTTGGTTTGGGGAAAGGATTATTTTGCTGACTCTAAAATTATAGATGTGAACATAAGAAGACTTAGAAGCAAAATAGAAGATTCATCATCTAAGGAAGGATACATAGAAACTATATGGGGGCTTGGATATAGATGGAGAGGCGAAGTTTGTGAAAAGTATACGAAGTAAGGTGTTGAAAAATTTTCTTATAGTAATAATATTAACTGTTTTAATATTAGATATATTAACTTTACTATGTTTAAAAGGATATTATTATAAGAATACCCAAAATACTTTGGTTAATCAATTAGAATCATCTATTAATTTTTATCAAAAATATTTTTCTAATAATGAATTAATGGAAAATATATATGATAATGTAGATGTTTTTTGGAACATGAAACAAGGACAAGTGGAAATATTAGATCCAAGCGGTAAGTTATTAATGGACTCATATGGTATAAGAGATTCTGAAATTTTAAGCACTCCTGATATAGCAAAAGCTAAAAATGGAGAAGTTGGAATATGGACCGGAAAAGTAAATTGTTATAATGATAAAGTAATGATAGTTTCTAAGGCCATTACTTCTAAGATAAATCCAAGTGATATGATAGGTATAGTTAGGATTATTTTTTCTTTAGAAGAAATACATAAAATAATAGATTCTTTTAGTGTATTATTTTTATTTATTTCTATAATAGTAATAGTTTTGGGTATAATAATGAGTTTAATAATAGCAAGAGATATAGTATCTCCAATAAAAAAGATAACAGCAGTTGCAAAGGAGATGGCGAAAGGAAATTTAAATATTAGAAGTAATGTTGCTGATAATATTGAAATTGCCCAATTATCAAAGACGTTGAATTATATGGGATGTGAGGTTGAAAAGAGAGAAAAATTAAAAAATGAATTTATATCTTCAGTTTCCCATGAACTGAGAACACCATTAACGTCCATTAAGGGATGGGCTGTAACTTTAAAGTATGATTGTAGTGATATGGATACAGTAGCTTTAGGTCTTGATATTATTGAAAAAGAAAGTGATAGATTAACAGAGATGGTGGAGGAATTATTAGATTTTTCTAAACTTATAAATGGTGTTATTTCCTTAAATATAAAAGAACATGATGTGAAAAGTTTTATTGAGTATATTGCAAATTATATGAGGCCAAGAGCAGAAAGAGAGGGGAAAAAATTTAATATAACTATAGATAAAAATGTTACAAAAGGTTATTTTGATGAAAATAGACTTAAGCAGGTTTTAAGTAATATTATAGATAACTCTTTTAAATTTACTGAAGAAAATGGAATAATAAGTTTAAATGCTAAAGTTGAAGAGAAGTATTTAGTGTTTAGGGTAAAAGATAATGGAAGTGGAATAAATAGTAGAGATTTACCACGAGTAAAAGATAAATTTTATAAGGGGAAAAATAGTAAATCTAGAAATGGAATAGGTTTATCTATATGTGATGAAATAGTAACTTTGCATAGAGGAGTTTTAGAAATTAAAAGTAAAGAAAATAAAGGGACAGAAATAATAATTAAAATTCCTTTAAATCAAGGAGAAGTTTAATATGAATAAGAAATTTTTAATGGTGTTTTTTCTTATTATAATATTGTTTTTTGGATGTAACTCAAATATTGGAAACGAGGAGAATAATGATATTTTTAATTTTACCGGAACTTGGAGAATTGATTTAGTTGAGCAACTAGGAGAAAAGGATGAGAGTGAAGACACTTCTAGTTATTTAATTGGGGATGAAATAAAATTAGGCAATAATAAAATTAATATTGCAGGTAATTATAGACGAGATATTCATTATAAGTTAAAAGCTATTGAAGGAGATTATATTCTTTCATATGAGAATAACTTAACTATGAATAATTTTATGAATGGTAGAGAGATGGTAGACTTAATATCTATTATTGATAAAAATCAAATAATAGGTGAGTTCTTTTTAAATTCTGATACAGAGATGATATTATTGTATAAAAACAATTTAATTAAATTAAGTAAAGTAAGCAAAATTGCTAATTTTGATGATATTAGAGAGGATAGTAATATAGGAAATACAACTGAAGAGGAAAATTTTGATATACAAGAGGGAGTTATGCTAGGGATTAAAACTCCTAGTAAAAAGATTGATGATGGAGTATATAGTAATGATGAATATAGAACACTATGGATATCTCATGATAATTGGAAAATAGGAAATATATATGAAAAACCTAATATTATATTTCCAAGATTAAATGGGATATGGAAATTAGAAATAAATCAAAAAAGTATTAATGGCTTTGAATATGATCAATTTCAGGTGGGAAAATATGATGAAAAATTTAAAAATGATACAGTAGAAAATATAATGTTAGATAAAAGTGAATATAAGACTATAAAATTTGTTGGAAATGATTATATTGCAATAGGAAAATATCAAGGAGATTCATTTGAAGGAAATTATCCAATTTATCAAATAATACCTATAAATAATATTAATATTGAAAATGGATTACAGGCAGATGAAATATTTATTGGGGATGAGAAAGAAAAATATTTAGAAGAATTTCAAAATAAAATTAATAGTTTATCTAAAGAACGAATAGATGAATTAAATATTTCTTCTTTAGATTATAATAATTTGGCTATTGAACGAAGAATAGGACGATGGACATTTGTTGCTAATTTATTGCCTAAGAATATGAATGAAGCGGGGGAAAGTTTTAAACTATCAATATTACCAGATAGTAGATTTATAAATTATAATTCTCTTTATATATCATGGAAGTCGCTAAAACAACAATTAGGTTTTTTTAAAGATGCATTTATATCTCCTTTAGCTAAAATTATATTAGTTCAATTTGATAGCTATATAGCGGTTTATAAAATAGAAAATGGAAATATAATAACAGAACCTTTAGTTACCATACCTATAGAAGAGAATGATGAAATAATAATGTCTGAGTGGGCTAGTGGAAGTTATGTAGAGCAATGGGAAAAGGCTTTTATTGATGGAGAGTTAATAATAGGAAATTAGAAGTAATTAAAAATATTGATAAAAAAATTGCTTAACTCTATAAAAAACAATATATTACAGAATGAGAAAAATTTTTTAATAAACTTTATAAAAGTGTTGTAAAATAAAATAGATGTGTTATAATTGAGGAAGAGGTCAAATTGTTTGACTATTTACAAGATTTAAAATAGATTAATAAAATTTCTCCTATTCAAGAGATATGTTATTAACCATGATAAATCTTAAGAAAATGGAGGAATTTATAATGGCAGATAAGACTATCGTATGCAGAGACTGCGGAAAAGAATTTTTATTCACTGAAGGAGAGCAAGCTTTCTACAAAGAAAAAGGATTCGATAACGAACCAGTAAGATGTGTTGAATGTAGAAGAGCAAGAAAAGCTCAACAAAACAACAGAAAGTAATTAAATTTATGAGATTGTAAGAAATTTTCTTACAATCTTTTTTGTTGCGTAAAAATATATTTTTAAATTATATCTATAATTAAATAAGCAAAAAATATATATGTAGTTTACTATAAGTTAATAACTGTATTACAAAAAAAGCTATATAAATTATAACAAATATGGTAAAATAATAAAGTTAATAGAGTTCATCAACATAAGGGGGCAATAAAGTGAGTAAAGATAAAAAAAGGTATTCTTTAAGAAATAAAATAATAATTTCAGCTATATCTATGATACTTGCTGTTATTGTTGGAGGCGTTATAGGATATTATAGCTATGTAAAGAGTAAAATATATACGAAGCCAAGTGAAATAGAAATTAAAACAGTAGAGAAAAAAAGCGAAGATGATGTGGAGTATAAGGAAGTAGAAGGCATTACTAATGTATTATTAGTTGGGACAGATGGTAGAGATGTAAAAGAAAGTGCAAGAGCAGATTCTATTATAATTGCAACTTTAGATAGCAATAATAAGGAAATAAGATTAACATCGTTATTTAGAGATACCTTGGTTGATATTAATGGATATGGACCATATAAGTTAAATGCAGCTATGGCTTTTGGAGGAATAGATTTATTAAAAGATACAATACAGGAAACATATGATATAAGTATAGATAAGTATATAATAATAAATTTTTGGGGATTTGAAGCCATAATTGATGAGATAGGTGGCTTAGAAATCGATGTTAAAGAATATCAATTAGATGAATTAAACAAGTATATAGGTGAATCTACTGGTGGAAATGATTGTCCAGTTACAGAACCAGGATTGCAATTGTTAAATGGAAAACAGGCTTTATCTTATGCGAGAATAAGAAAAGGTGTTGGAGATGAATTCGAAAGAACTGAAAGGCAAAGAGAGGTATTATTTAAGGTTGTTGAAAAGTTAAGGGAAACAAAGCCTACAAAGTATTTAGGAATAGTCAATAGTATGCTTGATTATATAAATACTAATATAGAAATTTTAGATGCTTTAAATATGGCATACACAATTTATAAATTTCCAAGCTTAGAGACAAAACAAATTCATATACCCGTTACAGAGTTGGCTGATGATATGAATTATGGAGGAGAAGTTGGATGGGTATTTATAATGGATAGGAAGCAAAATACAGAGATTTTACATGATTTCATATTTAATGGTATAGAGCCGGATGAAAGCAAATATGATTATAATTCTTTAAGAGAAGCACTTAATGAATATAGAACTGGTGAATGGATTGATGACTATCAAAATGATTATGAAAATAGCAATTCAGATAAAAATATAGATTATGAAGAATATCAAGATAATAATAAGTCATATGAGGATGATGAAGAATATATTGATGGAGAATGGGAATAAAGAATTATCAAATTTAGTTAAGGGATTGATAATATAAACATTGAGAAATTAAAGATAAAATAGATTTCTAACTTATTTTATCTTTAATTAGCCCAATGCTCTTTATGTTAAGACTTAGGATTTATTAATAGAAACTTCAGATTTAAATATATATATTTCAGTATTAAAAAATAAAAAAATAAAAAAATAAAAAAATCTAATTATTTTTATAGATAGAAAAATGGATTTGGTATAAAATTATATTAAACACTGCTTGGTAACGATTCCAAATGGTGTTTAGATAAAGTATACTTGATTTAATGGGAGATGAAAAAAATGGGTAGAGAGATAATGTTTAACAATGAATTCGAAAGATTATATAACTATGATGGAGAGCTAGGGGTAGTTTACTCAAATGAAAAAAGTAAGTTTATTTTATGGGCACCAACAGCAGAGAAAGTTGACTTAGTGCTATATGGTGATGATGGATATGATTATAATTGTAAACCAGTTCAAACTTATAATATGAATAAGGGGATTAATGGAACTTGGATAATAGAAATTAATGAGGAATTAAATGGACAATATTATAATTATTTAGTTACTATAGATGGGAAAGTTAATGAGGTTGTTGATCCATATGCTAAAGCAGTAGGGGTTAATGGTAAACGTGGAATGGTAATTGATTTAGATACTACTAATCCAGAAGGTTGGGAAGAAGATAAGAAACCAGAATTAAAATCACCTACAGATTCTATAATATATGAGGCACATGTAAGAGATTTAACTATAGATGAGACTTCCGGTATAAAAGAAGAATTTAAAGGTAAATTTAAGGGGCTTACAGAGAGTAATAGCTGTATTCCTGGAACTAACATCAAGACTGTAGTAAATCATATAAAGGACATGGGATTTACACATATTCACTTATTACCTTCTTTTGACTATGGCTCAGTAGACGAAACAAAACTTGATGAACCTCAATTTAACTGGGGATATGATCCTGAAAATTATAATGTTCCTGAAGGATCTTACTCAACGAATCCTTATTTAGGTGATGTTAGAATAAGAGAATTTAAAGAGATGGTGAAGGCACTACATCAGTCAGGAATAAGAGTAGTTATGGATGTTGTTTATAATCATACCTTCAATTTAGATTCATGTTTAAATAAAGCTGTTCCTAAATATTATTATAGACAAGATGAAGAAGGTAATTATAGTGATGCTTCAGCTTGTGGTAATGAAACGGCATCTGATAGATATATGTTTAGAAGATATATGATAGATTCAGTAGTATATTGGGCCAAGGAATATCATGTTGATGGATTTAGATTTGATTTAATGGGAATACATGATATAGAAACTATGAAGCTAATAAGAGAAGAGTTAAATAAAATAGATCCTACTATAATTATGTATGGTGAAGGATGGATGGGAGGACCGAGTCCTTTAAAAGAGGGTGGTGCAGCATTAAAGAAAAATACCCATAAATTTGGTGATTTACAAATAGCAGCATTTAGCGATGATTGTAGAGATGGAGTTAAAGGACATGTTTTCTATGAAGAAGAGGCTGGTTTTGCAAATGGAAAAGATGGACTTGAGGAAACAATAAAGTTTGCTGTTGTTGCATCAACACCACATGAGCAAATTGATAAAACTAATATAGTATATTCAGAAGAGTTTTGGGCTAATGAACCTTATCAAACAGTAACTTATGCATCTGCACATGATAATTACACTTTATGGGACAAACTACAGATAGTATCACCAGAATCTAGTAAAGAGGAATTAATAAAAATTAATAAATTAATAGCTGGAATAATATTAACTTCACAAGGAATAAGTTTTGTGCATGCTGGAGAAGAAATGGCAAGAACTAAAGTTGATGAGCATGGTAAATTAGTAGAAAACAGTTTTTCTTCTCCTGATAAGGTTAATAAAATTTGTTGGGATAGAAAAATCGAATATAAGGATTTAGTTGAATATTATAAGGGATTAATTTCATTAAGAAAAGAATATAAATCATTTAGAATGAATAGCAATAAAGATATACAAAAAAATATTCATTTCTTAGAAAAGGGAAAAGATTTTGAATCTGATAATTTAGTTGCATATATAATAGATTCTAAGAATATAGATGATAAGTGTTCTAAAATAGCAGTTATAATAAATGCAAGTGAGACAGAGGAAGTAGTAAAACTTAGTGAAGAAAATTGGGGAGTATTTGTTAATGATAAAAGAGCAGGAAAAGATCTTATCGAAAAAGTTAATAGTGGTATAGTAAATATTTCTGCAAAATCAATAAAGGTACTAATAAAATAATAAACTAAAAATATAAGCAATATAAAAAAAGTATGGAATGTAACTTATATAAATTAAATAGTTACATTCTATATTATATTTAAATTAATAAAAAGGGGTGAGCTTTATGGGAATGAATATGATAGTTTATCAAATAGTTAATGAATTTAAAAGGTTAGATGAAGTGGTTGCAATAACTTTAGCTGGATCATGTGCAAGTGGGAGAAAGGATAATTATTCAGATATTGATATAGATATAATTACAGAAAGAGATATACCAGTTGAAAAAAGAGAAAGTATTGCAAAAAAATTTTCAGACTTAATGGAAATAAATAATACCTTTTGGGGTCCATCTGATGAATTTGTATTAAGAAATTCATCAATACAAGTTGATATAGCTTATTTTGATTTTAAATGGTTAAAAGAGAAATTAGAAAATATTTTAGAAAATCATATAGCATCTATTGGATATACAACTTGTTTTTGGAATAATGTAATTAATTCATTAGTAGTTTTTGATAAAAATAATAAATTCAATGATCTTAAAGAAAAGTATACTATAGAGTATCCAGAGGAGCTCAAAAGAAATATAGTTAACAAAAATTATCCCATATTAAAAAAGAACTTCTCAGCATATTATAATCAAGTAGAGAAGGCTATAAATAGAAAAGATATAGTGAATTTAAATAACAGAATAACAGCATTTTTAGATAGTTATTTTGATATTATATTTGCTATAAATGAAATTCCACATCCGGGAGAGAAAAGGCTTTTAAGTATAATTAATACTATGTGTGAAAAACTACCTAAAAATTCAGTAAAAGATATTGAGAAGTTAATTAAAGATATTTCAAATTGTGATTTTACAATATTAGAGGATATTGATGAGATTGTTAATCAATTAGATGTAATTCTTAAGAATGAAAGTTTGATAAGTTGCAGTGATAATGTTTACGGTAGTGATGATCATTGTTATAATTAATATGGTGTATAAAAATATTATATAGGTGTATTAATGGAGGGGATAACAATGAGAATACAAAGAGATAAACTATTAAACAAAGTTAATGGTAAAGAAATTTATGTTTATACATTAGCTAATAAGGATACAACTATAAAAATTACAAACTATGGAGGTATTATATTATCACTATTTACAAGCGATAAATTCGGAAAACAAGATGATATTGTTTTGGGATATGATAATTTTGAAGATTATAAGACTACTACAACATATTTTGGTGCTGTTATTGGACGCTGTGCTAATAGAATTGGAAAAGCTGAAATTGAAGTAGATGGAGTAAGATATAACCTTGCAAAAAATGATGGTAATAATCATCTTCATGGTGGAGTTAATGGATTTAATACAGTAGTATGGGATTCAGAGATTTTAGCAGATGAAGATGGAGAGTACTTAAAGTTATCATATTTAAGTAAAGATGGTGAAGAGAATTATCCAGGAAATTTACAAGTTATAGTAGAGTACAAACTAACAAATAAAAATGAGTTAGTTATTAATTACTATGGTAAATCTGACAAAAGTACAGTTTTAAATTTGACCAATCATTCATATTTTAACTTAAAAGGACATGATTCTGGAGATATATTAGATCACAAAGTTAGAATTCATTCAAAAAATATAACTGCAACAGATTCTGAAAGTATACCAACTGGTGAAATAAGAAGTGTAATAGGAACACCAATGGATTTTAGTAAGTTAAAATATATTGGATTGGATATAGAAAAAGAATATGATCAATTAATTAATGGAAAAGGATATGATCATAATTGGATTGTTGATGATTATACAGGCGAGTTAAAGAAGGTTGCAGAAGTTGTAGAGGAAAAGAGTGGAAGAACGCTAGAAGTATTTACCACAAAGCCTGGAATACAATTCTATACAGGTAACTTTTTAAATGAAAATGAAATTGGAAAGGGTGGAGTAAGATATAAGAAGAGACAAGGCTTATGCCTTGAAACACAATACTTTCCAGATAGTTTACATCATTCGGGATTTTCTAATGTTATATTAGAAGCTGGACAAGAGTATAATCATACTACTATTTATAAAATGGGAATTATAAAAGAATAGTAAATGAAAAATGACTAAGAGAGGTTTTACTCCTTAGTCATTTTTTTGCAATTTTTGCAATAACCATATATTTCTAATCGGTGTTCGGTCACATCAAAATCCATATCATCTCTAAGATGTTTTTCATAAATACATAGAGGACAATCAGTTATAGGAAACACTTCTCTGCATTGTTTACAAATTAAGTGATGTCTATGTTCGGAAGTATTCATTTCATATGAAGTTTTATTATCGTCACCTAAAATACATTTAGAAATTACATTTTTATTAGAGAGAGAATCTAATATTTTATAAATTGATGACAAATTTATAGAAATTGAGTTTTCTTTTAATTTTGAATAAATTTCTTCAGCACTAAGAGGCTGTGTACTTTCAGATAATATCTGAAGTACAGAAGTTCTGTGTTTAGTTACTTTCAATCCTTTTGATTTAAGTATATCACTAAAGTTGATTTCATTATCCAATTTATTACCTCCAGGCATTATTTATTTATATTATACAAATTTACGCCTAATAATTAAAGTGATAAAGAATATTACTGATGAAACAAGAACAATTGTTGCACCTGTAACTGTATTTAAATAATAGGAAATTATTAATCCTGTAATACCAGAGAATATAGCAATTAATACTGAAAATAAATGATATTGGCGAACATTTTTAGAAATATTACGAGCTGCAGCAGCAGGTAAAACTAAAAGGGAATTTATTATTAATAAACCTACCCATCTTACTGTTAAAGTAACTATAACAGCTATAGTGCAAGTAAATATAATTTCTATTAATAATGTGTTCATTCCACGGCTATTTGCAAGAGAGGGATTTAAACTTGTTATAAGTAATTTATTAAATATTAAAGCCCAAAGTATGATAACCACAATGAATACAACAAATAGTAAAATAATCTCCTTTTGAGTTATGCTAAGTAAATCTCCTACTAAGTACGATGAAAATTTATTTAAGCTACTAGAAAAACTCATAAGTACTAAACCTAAGGCTATTGCAGTAGATGAGAAAACACCTATTATTGTATCAGTAGATGAAGTTCCTTTATTTTTTATGATTGTTATAGATACTGCAAAGCAAATTGAAAACAACGTTGCTCCCCACATTGGATCAATACCACCTAAAAGAATTCCAATAGCTATTCCTGTAAAGGCACCATGGCCTAGGGAATCGGCAAAGAAAGACATTTTATTGCTAACAACCATAGTACTTAAAATCCCAAAAAGAGGAGTAACTATTAAAATAGCTAAAAAAGCATTTTTCATAAAATCAAAAGATAGCCATTGGAATGGCAGTATTAAATGAATAAAATTGTATATAGAATCAAACATATCTTAAATGCCTCCTGTTTTAGATGAGTCTTCATTAGAATGATTTAATGATAATCCAAATATTTTTTGTGTAGCAGGATGATTAAAAACTTGTTTTGGAGTACCAGAACAAACTATTGTACCATTTACAAGTGCTACACGATCAGAATATTTATAAACTAAATCTAAATCATGAGAGACTAAGATAATTGATAAATCATAATTTTTTTTAATATCCATAAGTATTTCATAAAATAATTCTAATCCATTTTGATCCACTCCAGATACAGGTTCATCTAATAGTAATATATTAGGCATTGGATCAAGTGCTAAAGCAAGTAAAACTCTTTGTAGTTCTCCACCAGATAAAGCTCCAAGACGTCTATCTATTAAATGAGGAACTTTTACTCTTTTTAGGCTTTCTAATACATCTTCACGGATTTTCTTTCTAGGTTTTAACAATGAAGGCATAGAAGTCTTACAACAGACAAACAAATCAAGCACACTAATAGGAGTGTCTTTATCAAATGTTAAATATTGAGGAACATATCCAATTATAGGTTGATGATATTTATTATCATTCTGCCCAATGAAATTTAAGTTCCCAGAATGTTTAACTTCTCCAAGTAAAGCCTTAAGTAGTGTGCTTTTACCAGCACCATTTGGACCAATTATAGATGTAAGTTCTCCACAATGAATATGGAGATTTACATCTTTAAGTATTTCATTATTACCAATAGTAACAGAAAAGTTTTCTATTTTTGTGCAACAAAAGTTATTGCAACTATTATTTTTATTAAAGTTAGCCTTTTTTATCATTTTAACGCCTCTTTTAATACATCAAGATTTTTTTTCATCTTATTTATATAATCATCATAAGCATCAGGATTAGCATCACCTGTTACTATAGGATCTAATTCATAAACTGTAGCACCAGTTTCCGTAGCTATAGTTTCAGCAACCTTAGAAGAATATTGAGGTTCAGTAAATAAAGCTTTTATATTTTTTGTTTTTATAGTATTGATTATCTCTTCAATTTCTTTTGCTGATGGCTCAGAATCTGGTTCTATTTCAATAACACCAGCTATGTTTAAGTTAAATTCTTCAGCAAAGTACGGAAATGCTTCGTGGAATGTAATTATATCTCTATTTGGTAAGTTATCTAATTCTGCATGCATTTCGTTTTTTAAGTCTTCTAATTTAGAAACATAAGTATTTGTATTTGCTTCATAGGCATCTTTGTTTTCAGAATCTAAAATTTCAAGTTGAGAAGAAATATTTTTAACCTCGTCGATGTTACCTGTCACACTAACCCATACATGAGCATTATATTCATGATCATGCTCATGATCTTCTGCATGTTCATCTTCATCATCGTGTTCATGGTCATCATGGCTGTGTGTATCATCTTCTAAAAGATCAAGACCTTTAGTAGCATCAATTATTTGAAGATCAGGGTATTGTGAAATTATACTATCTAAGAAAGATTCCATTCCAGCACCATTTACAACTAGAATATCAGCATTTTCTAATGTTTTTAAGTCCTGAGGAGTAAGCTGATAATCATGAAGACATCCTGTTTGAGATTTAGTCATATTTGTAACACTTACATTAGGAATATCTTTCGTAATATTAATCGTTGATATGTATAATGGATAAAAAGAGGTTACTATATTTAAAGTGTCATCATCAGTAGTTTTATTTGAATTTGTATTATTGCTACAACCTATAAATAATAGTGATGTTGTAATAAGTGGTATTAGTAATTTGGAAATTTTAAATTTCATAACTTGTCCTCCTAAAGTCAAATGATAATAATTTGCAATTATAATAGATATTATACTACTTTTTGAAAAAAAGTAAATTAAAAATTTTTTTATTATTTTCATTGAATATTATATGTATAGACAACAAAATGTAAAAATGTATAAAAAAGTAACAAATTATGAATGAAAAAATAAAATAATAAAAAAATGTTCGTAAGAACTATTGGAATTTTTAAAATTTCTGTTATTATATAAAAGTAAACTCGTTATCACATTGAGTGAATGAGTAAATTCAAGTAACAAAAGATAAAAAGGAGATTATATTAATGAATAGTTTTTTGGATAATTTCTTTAAGCTTAAAGAAAATGATACAAATGTAAAAACAGAGTTTATAGCTGGTGTTACAACATTTATGACAATGGCTTATATTTTAATTGTTAATCCGAGTATTTTATCAGCAGCAGGAATGGATTTGGGAGCTGTATTTACGGCAACCGCAGTATCAGCAATAATTGCAACATTAATAATGGGATTATATGCTAAGTTACCTTTTGCTCAAGCGCCAGGTATGGGATTAAATGCATTCTTTGCATATACTGTAGTTTTATCAATGGGATATTCATATCAATTCGCATTAACTGCAGTTTTATTAGAAGGGTTAATATTCGTATTATTAACAGTATTTAATGTAAGGGAAGCTATTGTTGATTCAATTCCAGTAAATATTAAAAGAGCTATTTCTGTTGGAATAGGATTATTTATAGCATTACTTGGACTTGAAGGAGCTGGAATAGTTGTTCATCCAGCAGATGGAGGAACAATAGTTGCTTTAGGAAATATTACTTCAGGTACAGGACTTTTAGCGATAATAGGAATAGTAATTACAGGAATATTAGTAGCAAGAAAAGTTAAAGGTGCCTTATTCTTAGGAATGATGATAACAGCAGCAATAGGGATACCAATGGGGGTAATAGATCTTCCTAATAAAATCTTTAGTATGCCACCATCAATTAGCTCAACATTTATGCAATTTGAATGGCATAATATTTTCTCTTGGGATATGGTAATAGTATTATTTACATTATTATTTATGGATATGTTTGATACTATAGGAACTTTAGTAGGTGTTGCAACTAAAGCAAACATGTTAGATAAAGATGGAAAAGTACCAAATATTAAAAAGGCTCTTTTAGCAGATGCAGTAGGAACAACAGTAGGAGCATGTCTTGGAACAAGTACAGTTAGTACTTTTGTTGAAAGTGCTTCAGGTGTAGCAGAAGGTGGAAGAACTGGATTAACAGCAGTATCTACGGCATTTATGTTCTTCTTAGCATTATTCTTATCACCTATATTTGGAGTAATTACTTCAGCAGTTACAGCTTCAGTTTTAGTTATTGTTGGATTATTTATGATAGAAAATATAAAAGAGTTAGATTTAGAAGATTATACGGAAGCAATTCCAGCGTTCTTAACAATAATAATGATGCCATTTTCATATTCAATTTCAGATGGTATAGTATTTGGTGTTGTATCATATATATTCTTAAAACTATTTACTGGCAAATGGAAAGAAATAAGTTGGGGTACGGTAGCCGTTGGAATAGTATTTGTATTAAAATTTGTGTTTATATAGACTTTATAAAAGTTCACTTTGATAAGTATCAAAGTGAACTTTTATTTTTACACAATTTTTTAATTTTAAAATATAGTATAAGAGTAATTTTAAAATTTCTTTATTACCGTTAGTAAAGTATCTAAAGAAGATGACAAGGTGCTTATATCATCTTCATTTAAAGGAGCAAGTTTTTCTTTTATTACTTCTTTAATATATTCCTGTCCTTCCTTTAAAAATTCTAAGGCTTTAGGTGTAGTTTGTATTAAAATAACTCTTCTATCAGTAGGATCATAATCTCTAAGAACAAGACCTTCTTCTACTAATTTATCGATTACAGGTGTCATATTAGGCTTAGATATACAAAGTTCTTTTGCCATTTTAGAAATAGGGATTGGTCCATTATGAATTAAATAAAATAATACCTTTATATGTGAATGTGGAATATTAAATTTTTTTGTAAGAGCATTAGGATTAAAAATATGTTTATTGAGAGAGAATAATAATAAATATAAATTATCTGATATATCATTTAAATTTAAAGTAGTCATGTTAGCCTCCTTACAATAGTAATTGATAATATTATAATCTATTAAAAAATAGTTTACAATATATAGTTATAAAATCATAACTATTATAAAATAGTAACATTTTATATTGACAGAGAATAGTTATAAAAATATAATTATTATAAAAATAGAAATATATTAAATTTAAATAAGGAGAGGAGAGCTTATGCTTAATTTATTAAAACACTTAAAGCCTTTTGTTGGTTCAATGATACTTGCAATAGCACTTTTATTTGTTCAAGCCATATGTGATTTATCATTACCAGACTATATGTCTAATATAGTGAATGTTGGAATACAACAAGGCGGAGTAGAAAATGCTGTTCCTAAAGTTATTAAATCATCAGAAATGGAAAAGTTATTTATTTTCATGAAAGATGATGAAAAGAATGTTGTAGATAATAATTATACTTTGTTAGATAAAGATAATCTCACTACAGATGAGTATAATAAGTATGTAAAAGACTATCCAGAATTAAAAAATGAAAGTATTTATAGGTTAAATACTAAGAAAGAAGAAAATTTAGACAAGTTAAATGAGATATTTGGAAAGCCGATGCTTATTGTTTCAATGTTGGAATCACAAGGATTAAATGGAGTTCCAGGTATTAATAGTGCAGTTCCTCAGGGAGTTGACTTATCTACTATGGATCCTTTTGAAATGTTAAAAATGATGTCTCAAGAACAAATTAATAGCATGTTATCAAGTGTAGATGAGAAATTAGCAGATATGCCAGATAGTATGATAACTCAAGCTGCTACTAGTTATGTAAAAGAACAATATAAAGAAGTTGGAATTAATACTGATAAGCTTCAATCTAATTATGTAATTATAGCTGGAATAAAAATGGTAGGTATCGCTTTAATTAGTATGGTAGCTACAGTTATTGTAAGCTTTATTGCTGCAAGAGTTGGTGCTGCATTAGGTAGAAACTTAAGAAAAGATGTATTTAATAAGGTTGTAGGATTCTCAAATACAGAATTTGATGAATTTTCAACGGCATCACTTATTACAAGAACAACAAATGATATACAACAAATTATTATGCTTGTTGTAATGGGATTAAGAATTGTATTCTATGCCCCAATATTAGGTGTTGGTGGTGTTATTAAAGTTATTAATACAGGAGCATCAATGGGATGGGTAATTGGAGTTGCAGTAATATCAATATTACTTTTAGTAATTGTATTATTTAGTTTTGCTATGCCAAAGTTCAAAAGTGTACAAAAGCTTGTTGATAGATTAAATCTTGTTACAAGAGAAAGTCTAACTGGTATGCTTGTTATTCGTGCATTTAGTACACAAAAGTATGAAGAAGAAAAGTTTGAAGTTGCTAATAAGAACTTAACTAGAACAAACCTTTTTGTTAATAGAATTATGACTGTAATGATGCCATTAATGATGTTTATTATGAATGCAATAACATTACTAATTGTATGGGTTGGATCTCATAGAATCGATGAAGGTATTATACAAGTTGGAACAATGATGGCATTTATGCAATATACTATGCAAATAATTATGGCATTCTTAATGATATCAATGGTTTCAGTTATATTACCAAGAGCAATGGTTTCTGCCCAACGTGTATCTGAAGTTTTAAATGTTGATGTAGCAATTAAGGATTCAGAGAAGTTACAAGTATTTAATCATGATGAAAAAGGAACTATTGAATTTAAAAATGTTTCATTTAGATATCCTGGAGCTGATGAAGATGTAATAAGTAATGTTAGCTTTAAAGCATTTCCAGGAGAAACTACTGCATTTATTGGTAGTACAGGTAGTGGTAAATCTACATTAATTAATTTGATACCTCGTTTCTATGATGCAACAGAAGGTGAAATATTAATTGATGGTGTAAATATAAAGAGTGTATCTCAACATGACTTAAGAGAAAAAATAGGATTTATTCCTCAAAAGGGACTTTTATTCTCAGGTACAATTGAAAGTAACTTAAAGTATGGTGGAAATCATATAACTGATGAAGATATGATGAAAGCTTCTGAAATTGCCCAAGCAATGGAATTTATAAATAGCAAAGAAGAAGGCTTTAATACAGAGATTGCTCAAGGTGGTACAAATGTGTCTGGTGGACAAAAACAAAGATTAGCAATTGCTCGTGCTATAGCTAAAAAACCAGAAGTGTTTATATTTGATGATAGTTTCTCTGCATTAGACTTTAAGACAGATGCTAAACTTAGAAAGGCAATAAATGCTGAATTAAAAGAAAGTACGATTTTAATTGTTGCTCAAAGAATAAGTACTATAATGAATGCAAACCAAATTATAGTTCTTGATGAAGGTAAGGTTGTTGGTAAAGGAACTCATAAGGAGCTTATGGAGAACTGCGAAGTTTATCAACAAATAGCTCTATCACAACTTTCAAAGGAGGAGCTTTCAAATGAGTAAACATAAAATGAGAGGCCCAATGGATGGAGGTCCAATGGGCGGAATGGGAAGAGGTGGCGAAAAGGCTAAGGATTTCAAAAAGACTATGAAAACTCTTGCGAAATATTTAAAGCCTTATAGCTTATCAATAATAATAGTTATAATATTTGCTATTGGTTCAGCTGCATTTTCAATTGTAGGACCAAAAATATTAGGAAAAGCAACTACAGAAATATTTAATGGATTAGTTAAAAAAGTTACAACTACTAATGCTGAAGGAATTAATTTTACTCGTATAGGGGAAATAATTTTATTCTTAGTGGGGTTATATTTAATTAGTGTAATTTTCTCATTAATACAAGGATGGGTAATGTCAGGAGTTGCCCAGAAGGTATCTTATAATATGAGAAAAGAAATATCAGAAAAAATTAATAGAATGCCACTTAAGTATTTTGATACTAAAACTCATGGTGAAGTATTATCAAGAGTAACAAATGATGTTGACACTGTGAGCCAAACTTTAAATCAAAGTTTATCACAAATGTTAACAGCAGCAACAACTCTCATTGGTGTACTTATAATGATGTTCTCAATAAATTGGATAATGACATTAGCTTCATTAATTGTAGTTCCAGTATCAGCTGGATTAATTGCTTTTGTTGTTAAAAAATCTCAAAAGTATTTTAAGATGCAACAAGAGTATTTAGGATATGTTAATGGTCAAGTTGAAGAGGTTTATTCTGGTCATAATGTAATGAAAGCTTTTAATGCAGAAGAAAGAGAGATCAATAAATTTACTGAACTTAATGATACACTTTACAATAGTGCATGGAAATCACAATTTTTATCAGGTATGATGATGCCTATAATGACTTTTGTAGGTAACTTAGGATATGTAATAGTATCAATACTTGGTGGATGGTTAACTATTAAAAATGTTATTGAAGTTGGTGATATTTTATCTTTCGTTCAATATATTAGATCATTTATGCAACCAATCGCTCAAACTGCACAAATAGCAAATGTACTTCAATCAACTGCAGCAGCTGCTGAAAGAGTATTTGAATTCTTAGACGAAGAAGAAGAAAGTTTAGATGCTGAAAATCCAGTAAGTACAGAAAACATAGAAGGAAAAGTTGATTTTAAAGATGTTCATTTTGGATATAATCCAGAAAGAACTATTATTAATGATTTTACAGCTCATGTAAAACCAGGGCAAAGAGTTGCAATAGTAGGACCAACTGGTGCTGGTAAAACAACAATGGTTAAGCTTCTTATGAGATTCTATGATGTTAATGATGGGGCTATTTTAATTGATGGGCATAATATTAAGGATTTCAGAAGAAACGATTTAAGAAAAATGTTTGGTATGGTTCTTCAGGATACATGGTTATTTAATGGAACTATAATGGAAAACTTACGTTATGGTAGATTGGACGCTACAGATGAAGAAGTTAAACAAGCTGCTAAAGCAGCTCATGTTCATAGCTTTATAAAGACATTACCTCATGGTTATGATATGGAGCTTAATGAAGAAGCAAGTAATGTATCACAAGGTCAAAAGCAATTATTAACTATTGCTCGTGCCATATTAGCAGACCCTAAGATATTGATACTTGATGAAGCAACAAGTTCAGTTGATACAAGAACTGAAGTATTAATTCAAAAGGCTATGGATAATTTGATGCACGGAAGAACAAGTTTCATAATTGCACATAGATTATCTACTATTAGAGATGCAGATCTTATTCTTGTTATGAAAGATGGAGATATAGTTGAACAAGGAAATCATGAAGAGCTATTAGCTAAGAATGGATTCTATGCTAATCTTTATAATAGCCAATTTGAAGGGGCAGAAGCATAAATTATTAATGAAGTAACAAATAGGAATTAAATATAGTTAATAAAGTGAAAAACAAGGTGGATTGTAAGAATCCACCTTGTTTTTTAGCATAGTTTAATTTTTTGACCTGCTGTAATAAGGTTTAAATCTGATATATTATTAATTTCAATTATTTTATTAATATTTAAATTAAACATTTCAGAGATACTTTCTAAAGAATCACCTTCTTTTGTTGTATATACACCAGATGAATAAAGTTGAAGTACCTGGTTCTTTAAAAGTTTATTTGGATTTTTTATATTATTTAATTTTGCAATCTTATCATGCCTAATACCAAATTTATTAGCTAGATTAATTAGTGTATCATTTTCTTTTACCACATAGGTAAAAGGATATTTACAATTTTGAACTCTCCATTCGATAATTTCTATTTCATCTGTTGGTGTAATAGAGTTAAAATAGTCTGTATAAGGATGATTATTGATTGTAATATATATATTTTCTGTTTGATAATAATTTTTTAAGGTATTATAAATACAATCAAAAAATTTTTTTGTCTTAATTGTATTTTCCTTTAGACTATTTATGATACCACTGTAAAAATCTATATGAGCAAAATTTTCTTTATAATTATAATATATTTTATTTATTTTTGTATTGCGATTTATTATTGGAAGTAATCCTATAGGAGGGGTTTCGAATAGTTTAGAGAAGCCTAAAGTTATATCTTCATTAGTATTGTAATTTAAAATTTTATTTGAATACCAAATAGTGTTTAAATTTTCATCAGGATAGTATATTTTAACGTTTTTAGAGTAAGGAGTATTTTCTAGTATATCTTCAAGCTCACAATATAAAAATCCTATTTTTTTTATATAATATATACTTTTAACAAGACCTATACCTAGTACATAGTAATCTATAGAAAAATCAGAGTTGTTTTTAGATAGAGTAACAATTTCTATGGCTGAAGGAAATAAGTTAAATTGAGTTTTAACTGCTATATCTACATTAGTAATACAGCGCTTGCTTCCATCAGATAAAAGCCACATATTATTTTTAATAATAGGCTCTTTTATTAAATAATTATCAATATTATTAGATTCATCTAAGAAATTCTGATGGTGGTAAGTATTTCCGATTTGAAAGGAAAGTTTAATACCGTCATCAGTATATTCATAAATATTTACGGTATTAGTTATACCATTATCACATCTAACTTGAATTTTATTATTATTAAAATAATCTATTGAACTTTTGAAATTAATTAAATTATTATTAAATGCCCTATAAATATACATTGAATTTGAATTGGGTGGAAAATATTCTTTGGATTTTATACTCATAGTAACTCACCTCATAATCATTCGTGCGGTAATTTATTTAATTGATACTACAGTATATGAAGAAAATTGAAACTTTGTTTAAGGTTAAAGTAAAGATTTATTGAAAGGTGAGAGAAAATAATAATTTTATTATATAAAAAGAGTTATGACTAATTAGCATAACTCTTTTCATATAATATAAAGTAATTAAAAATCTCTTTCTAAAATACTTATTTTTTTAGGATCTTCAAAATCCTTTAATGAATCTATTCCTAATTTATCTAGCACATCATCAAGAATCTTACTATGAACAGCTACTTTTATTGAAGCATCATAAGCAAAGTTATCTACTGCCTTTTTACCTTCTTCAGGAGGAACTAGAATTTTAGGGCCACCAACACATCCACCAACGCAACCCATACCTTCAATAAAGCTTGCATTTGCTTTACTTGCCAAAGCTTCATCAAGTATTGCTTTACATTCTTTAACCCCTTCAGCTTTTCTAGCTTTAAAGTTTTTAATGTTATCTGGATAAAGTTCTTCTATAGCTTCTTCTACAGCTATTGAAACACCGCCAGTACGAGCATATAATCTTCCACCTCTAGATGTGTATTCTATAGACGGAATACCCTTTAAATCTCTAGGGTGAATTTCTAAAGATTCAAAGATATCATTAAGTTCTTGGAAAGTTAAAACAAAGTCAATTGCTCCAGCAACATCCTTTTCTTTTGCTTCTGCTTTTTTTGCTATACAAGGTCCTACAAATACAACTTTTGCATCTTTATTAAGAGATTTAATTACTCTACCAGCTGCAATCATAGGAGAGACTGAAGGTGAAAGATTAGGAACAAGTTCCTTATAAACCTTTTTTAGCATTCCTACCCACATTGGACAACAACAAGAGGTTATCATTAAATCATTTGGACTTTTTACATGTTTATTAAATTCAACAGCTTCCTTTATAGTTAACATATCAGCAGCAAAAGCAACTTCAATCATATCTGTAAATCCAATTTTAATAAAGGCAGCCCTTAATTGATCCATAGTTACATCACTACCAAATTGACCTATAATAGCAGGGGCAACTGCAGCTATTACAGTTTTATTATTTTTTAATAAATCTAAAATTGGCAAAAATTCTATTTTGTCTAAAATACGTCCATTAGTACAGAAATCAACACAAATGCCACAATCGATACAAATATTATTATCAATAAAAGTTGTATTATTATCAGAATCAAATTTTATTGCATGAAAAGGGCAAGCTCTTTGACAGCCATATGTATTATTTGCATCAGGATTACAATTTGTACCGGAACATTCAAGTTTTTCTACTATTTTTTTATTTACCTTATAATTAGTTATTGCTTTTTTTAAGTTATAAACATAATTATTATCAAAATCAACTTTTACCCCACATAATGAAGTTATTATTTCAAAAGTTTCTTGTGGAGATTTTTCATGACAAGTAATTATTTTATTAAGGGTTTCGTCAAAATTACCGTCATAATAAGATTTTATTAATATATCAAACAAATCAGTATACTTACTATTCATCATATACCTCCTAAAATAGAAATAATAAATAATTCTGTATAATTTAGTATATCTCTATTGTGATATGAAAATACTTAAAAATTAAATTAAATTAAATAAAAAATAACATATTATGAATATTAAAAACAAAATTAATGACTATTTTACATAATTTTGTTATAATATGTTGAAAAATATATATTTAAGGTTAGGTGCGATATGACTAGAATACTAAAGAGGGTTGGAATATTTTTATTTATATTAGTATGTGTTTTTTTCAATAATGTATATGCAGAAAAAAATAATAATATTAATTTTCAAAGTATGACTATAGATGATGGATTATCTCAGTCGTTAGCTGAATATATATATCAAGATAGTTATGGATATATTTGGATAGGAACTAGCGATGGTTTAAATAGATATAATGGTAGTGAATTTAAGATATATAAGAATAGTAAAAGTAATGAGAATACAATAAGTAATAATGTAATTACTTCATTAGTAGAGGATAATAGTAAGAACTTATGGATAGGTACTTATAGTGGCTTAAATAAGATGAATTTAGTTACTGGAGATATAACAAGATATTTAGTTTCTCAAGATGATAAAAATTCATCTAATTCAGTAATTGAAGAGTTAATGGTTGATTCAAAGGGAAGACTTTGGGTATGTAGTATCAGTAGTTTAAATTTATATGATAGTAAAAATGATAAATTTATAAAAATAGAAACTGACTTATTAAATGATAAAGTTATTCAAGATATTGCAGAAGATGACGATGGCGTTATATGGATATGTACTGATGCTGGATTATATACATATAAACCCGAGGAAGAAAAATTTGAGAAGTTTAATGATCCTCAAAATATAATTAAGGATAAAAATATTTTTACAATTTATTATAGTAATAATGAATTATGGATAGGAACTAAAATATATGGATTAATTGTAATGGATTTAAATGATTACAGTATAAAATCATATGAATATAACCCAAATGATAATAATAGTATACCTAGCAATCTTGTAAGAGATATACTTAGAGCAAAAGATGGGTCTATATGGTTAGGAACAGATCAAGGATTAGTTTTATTCGATGAAGAAACTGAAAATTTTTATACATATAAAAATAATTTGGATAAATATAGTATTTGTGATGACAATATTATAAACTTATATGAAGATAGGCTTGGGGTAATATGGGTAGGTACTTTTAATGGAATAAGTAAATTTTCTATAAATAAGGAGTTTAAAGTTTATAGAAATGATCTAATGAACAATAATTCATTAAGTAATAGTAGCGTAAGTGGAATATATGAAGATGATGATGGAGCGATATGGGTTGGAACATTTAATTCTGGAGTTAATAAAATAGATAGGATTACTGGAGATGTAACTAGATATTATAATTTGACAGGAAATTCTCAATCTTTAAGTAGTAATAGAATAAAAGCTATAACAGGAATAGACAATGAAATATGGATTGCAACTGATAATGGATTAAATAAATATGATAAAAATACAGGTGTTTTTACTACATATAATAGATCAGACAACAAAAATAGTATTAATAGTGACGAAGTAAGGGCATTATTTATTGATAAAGAGGGAATGCTTTGGATTGGTACTAAAGATGGTCTATGTAGCTTTGATAGAGAAGATAAATTTGTATCATATAATGATTTATTTGAAGAAAATGGGATTTATGAAAAAGTTGTTTCAGCTATTTATGAAGATAGTGAAGGAATAATGTGGATTGGCCTAGGAGCTGATGGTGGCTTAGTAAGTTATAATAGAAAAACTGGAGAGGTAAAAAACTATTTATCAGATGATAATGATTTAAATTCATTAAGTTTTAATACTGTAAGGGCTATTTCTGAAGATAGTAATGGAATGATATGGATAGGAACTCAAAGTGGATTAAATAAATTTAATAAGAAAAGTGGAAAATTTACTTCATACACATATATGGATGGGCTATCTAATGATTTTATATATGGGGTGATTGTAGATAATAGTGATAATGTTTGGGTAAGCACTAACTATGGAATTTCGATGTATGATCAAGCAAATAATAAGTTTATAAGATATTATGAGGCTGATGGAATTTCTAGTAATGAATTTAATGGATTTTCATATCATAAGAATAAGGATGGTAGTAGGATTTATTTTGGAGGTATAAATGGATTAACAGAAATTAATCCATTTGATATTAAGTCTAATATAAGTAGTGAACAAGTGATAATAGATAGTATCAAAACAAGTGGCGGTATTGAAATTAATGAACGTGATAATATTGTACTTGATTATGATTCAAGAGAGTTATATATAAAGTTTTTTATTCCTGAATATAAAAATATTAGTCAAATTCAATATGCTTATAAATTAGAAGGTACTGATAAGGAATGGGTTTTTGCTGGTAATGAAAATTATGCAAGATATGCTAGTTTAGAGCCCGGTAACTATACTATGTTAATATCAGGAAGAGATTATAATGGTGTTTGGTCTGAAGCATGTAAAATAGATATTAGAGTAAAAAATTCAATTTGGAAAAGTCCTTATGCATATGCTTTTTATATTTTAATAATAAGTATAATAATATATTTATACTATAATGAAGTTAAGATATTAGATGGATTAGTTAGACAAAGGACGCAGGAACTAAATAATAAGCTAAATGAAAATAAAGAACTATATAATAAATTAATAGAAACAGAAAGATATAAAAATAACTATTTTGTAAATTTATCACATGAGTTAAGAACACCATTAAATGTAATTTTATCTGTAGAGCAATTAATATCTTCACTTAATAAAGAAGGAAAAGAAATAAGCAGAGATAAAATGGAAGTTTATATGAATGCTTTAAAAGGAAATTCAAAAAGACTTTTAAACTTAATTAATAATATAATAGATACGTCTAAGATAGATTCAGGTTCCTATAGGTTAGATAAAGAAAAAACTAATATAATAAGTCTAGTTGAAGATACAGCTTTAACTATGGTTGAATTGGCACAGGCTAAAGGAATAGAGCTTATAATTGATCCTGAAATTGAGGAGTTATTTATAGAGTGTGATAAACTAGATATAGAAAGATGCATAATTAATTTAATAGGAAATGCAATAAAATTCACAGATAGTAATGGAAGGATAATAGTTACTATAAGTGAATTACCAAATAAGGTTAAGATAAGTGTTAAGGATACGGGTATTGGAATAGATTCTAAATTTCATAAAAGCATATTTGATAGATTTGGTCAAGTTTATAATGAAGTATCTGAAGAATTTGGGGGAAGTGGTTTAGGATTAACATTAACTAAAAATTTAGTTAACCTCCATGGAGGAGAAATTAGTGTAATTAGTGAAAAGGGAAAAGGAAGTGAATTTATAATTTTACTCCCTATAAATAATAAACAGTAAAAGAATTTGTAATATTTACAAATTCTTTTTTTTTTAGGAAATGTAAATTTAATAATATTATTATTAAATAAAAACAATATAGGAATTTAAATGATTTTTTTAGATAAATTTGTTATAATATGTAGAGAAAAGGAAAAAATATGGGGGATAAAATGAAAAGGAATATAAAAAAAGTTATAATATTTTTATTTATGCTATTATGCATATTTTACAATACTGTTTATGCTAGTGATAGCTATAATATTAATTTTAAAAGTATAACTATAGATGATGGATTATCACAATCATTAGCAGAATATATATATCAAGATAGTTTAGGGTATATATGGATAGGCACTAATGATGGATTAAATAGATATAATGGAAATGAATTTAAGATATATAAGAATATTAAAAATAATGATAATAGTATTAGTAATAATAATATTAGTTCATTAGTAGAAGATAATGATAAAAATTTATGGATAGGTACTGAGGGTGGACTAAATAAAATGAATTTACTTACTGGAGATATAACAAGATATTTAGTTTCAGATGAAGATAAAACCTATTCTAATACTGTTGTTGATGAATTGTTAATAGACTCTAAGGGGAGACTTTGGGTTTGTACAATAAATGGATTGAATTTATATGATAAAGAAAATGATAAGTTTATAAAAGTAGCTAGTAAATACTTGGAGAATAAAGGGCTTCAAGCTATTGATGAAGATCATGAAGGGAATATATGGGTATCTACAAGAGAAGGATTATACAGATATAATCCCAATAATGATACTATAAATGAATTTTTAAGTGATGAAAATAATAGTAATTCAATAAGTGAAAATAATATATTTTCGGTTTATTATAGTGAAAAAAAGTTATGGATAGGAACTAAAACTGGTGGATTAAATGTAATGGATTTAGATGATTATAGTATGAAGGTATATACTCATGACCCTAATAATCCTAATTCCATACCAAGTAATTTTATAAGAGATATACTTAGAGATAAAGATGGGATAATGTGGCTGGCTACGGATCAAGGTTTAGCGCGTTTTAATGAGGATAGTGAAACATTTTATACATATAAAAATAATACAGATAAAAATAGTATTTGTGATGATAATACTATTAACTTATATCAAGATAGATCAGGAGTAATATGGGTAGGAACATTTAATGGAATAAGTAAGTTTTCTATTAATAAAGATTTTAAGGTTTATAGAAATGATCCAACAAATCCTAATTCATTAAGTAATAGTAGTGTTTGTGGAATATATGAAGATGATGAAGGCGTGGTATGGGTAGGAACATTTAATTCTGGTATAAATAAAATAAATAAAGAAGATGATATAGTTATAAGATATTATAATGATGTTAATAGTGATAATTCATTAAGTAGCAATAGGATAAAAGATATAACGGGAATAGAAAATGAAATTTGGATTGCAACTGATAATGGATTAAATAAATATGATAAAAGTACAGATAAATTTACTGTTTATAAAAAAGCAGATGATGAAAATAGTATAGTAAATAATGAGATAAGGGTAGTGTATATTGATAAAGAAGGAGTTCTTTGGATAGGAACTAGAGGTGGAATATGTACATTTGATAGAAAAAGTAAATTTACTTCATATAATGATATATTAGAGCAAAATGGTATCTATGAAAAAACTGTTAGTAGTATATATCAAGATAGTGAAGGAATAATGTGGTTTGGGTTAGGTAATGAGGGAGGTTTAGTTAAGTATAATAAAGAAACTGGTGAAGTTAAAAATTACTTAGCTAATGACAAAGACATAAATTCATTAAGTTTTAATAATATAAGATCTATAGCGGAAGATAGTAAAGGAAACATATGGATTGGGACTCAAGATGGATTAAATAAATTTAATAAGGAGACAGAAGAGTTTACAGTATATACATATAGTGAAGGATTATCTAATGATTTTATTTATGGAGTAATAGTAGATAATAATGATAATATTTGGGTTAGTACTAATTATGGGGTATCTATGTATGATCAAGATGATGATAAATTTATAAGATATTATCAATCAGATGGTCTTGCAACTAATGAGTATAATGGATTTTCATATCATAAAAATAAAGAGGGTAATATTTATTTTGGAGGAGTAAATGGACTAACAGAATTTAATCCATTAGATATTAAGCTAAAAATGCATACTAACAATATAATAATTGATAGTATAAAAACAAGTGGTGGAATTGAACTAGATAAAAAAGATAAAATTGTTTTAGATTATGATTCTAGAGAGTTATATATAAAGTTTTTTATACCTGAATATAAGAATATAAATCAAATGCAATATGCATATAAGCTAGAGGGAATGGATAGTGACTGGATTTTTGCAGGAAATGAAAACTATGCGAGATATGCTAGTTTATCACCTGGAAATTATAAAATGCTAATAGTAGGAAGAAATTATAATGGTGTTTGGTCTGATATATCAGAAATAAATATTAAAGTAAAGAATTCTATTTGGAAAACTCCTTTAGCATATTTTATATATATGGTTATAATATCAGTTATAATATATGTATATTATAATGAGGTAAAGATACTAGATTCATTAGTAAATCAAAGAACTCAAGAACTAAATAATAAATTAAGTGAAAATAAAAAGTTATATCAAAGACTTATAAAGTTAGAAAAGCATAAAAATAATTATTTTGTGAATTTATCACATGAGCTTAGGACGCCGTTAAATGTTATTTTATCTATAGAGCAATTAATAACATCATTAAATAAATCGGGAATTCAGATACCAAAAGAAAAAATGGAAACTTATATGAATACATTAAAAGGTAACTCAAATAGACTTTTAAATTTAATAAATAATATAATTGATACATCTAAAATTGATTCTGGATTTTATAAATTAAATAAGGAAGAGGTTAATATAGTAACCCTTGTGGAAGATACAGCTTTATCAATGATTAACCTTGCGGAAGTTAATGGGTTAAAAATTATAATTGATCCTGAAATAGAAGAGCTATTTATAGAGTGTGATAAGTTAGATATAGAGAGATGTATAATAAATTTAATTGGAAACGCTATTAAATTTACTAGTGAGGGGGGAACTATAACTGTTTCTATAAGTGAATTATATAAAAAAGTTAGAATTAGTGTTAAAGATACTGGAGTAGGAATAGATGAAAAGTATCATAATACTATTTTTGATAGATTTAGTCAGGTGTATAGTGAATCTTCAGAGGAATTTGGAGGGAGTGGACTAGGATTAACTTTAACTAGGAATTTAATTAATCTTCATGGAGGAGAGATTAGTGTAGTTAGTGAAAAAGGAAAGGGAAGTGAATTTATTATTATATTACCTATACAATAGTAAAAGGAAGTATTCTATGGAAGAAATAGTTAAAACAATAAAGAAAAATCAGTTGTTCATTGGATTAAGTGATGAAAGTATAAAAAAAGTTTTAAAAGAAATTAAGTACTATATAAAGAATTACAGTAAGGGAGAAATAATTGCTCATGAAGATGATGAATGTAGAAGTTTATCTTTAGTTTTATCTGGAACTATAGAGATACAGAGATTATATTCTAACGGAAAATATATAGTCTTAAGTAGATTGCTTGAAGGAGATGTATTTGGAGAAGCATTGGTATTTTCCAAGGCAAAAACATATCCTGCAACAGTAATAGCTTTAAGTGAATGTACGGTTCTTTTTATAAATAAAAATGATGTTTTAAAATTATGTTCTTATGAAGAGAAAATATTAGAGAATTTCATTTCCTTATTAAGCGATAAAGTATTCATTTTAAATTCAAAAATAAAAAGTATATCTTTTAAAAGTTTACGACAAAAAGTTATTAATTATATTTTAAATGAAGTTAAAGAGCAAAAAAGTAAATCTATAATATTAAAGCATTCAAAGGAAGAAATAGCAGCATTATTAGGTATTCCAAGGCCGTCTTTATCAAGGGAATTAATTAATTTACGAGATAGAAATTATATTGAGTTTGATAGAAAAAAGATTCAAATATTAGATATTGAAGGCTTAGAAGAAGAATTATTTAATTAAAAAAAGAGTTTGTAACTAATGTTACAGACTCTTTTCTTATATCAATATAGAATAAGGTCATGAAGTTTAAAAAATATATTTCAAGAGGGGATTTTAAATATGGACAATAAGATGTTTTGTTTTCAATGTCAAGAAACTGCAGGATGTACAGGATGTACTAAGTTTGGTGTATGCGGAAAGAGTCCAGAATTAGCAAACATGCAGGATTTGTTAATATATGTTACTAAAGGTTTATCAGAGGTGACAACAAGATTAAGAAAAGAAGGAAAGAAAATTGATAAAGAGTTAAATCACTTTATCACATTAAATCTTTTTACAACTATTACAAATGCAAATTTTGATAATGAAGTATTTTATAGTAGAGTAAAAGAAACTTTAAGAATAAAGAAAGAGTTAATTGCACAATTACATAATAAAGAAAAGTTATCAGAAGTTGCTTTATGGGATGCTTCATCAAATGAAGACATTGATAAAAAGGCAGGAATTTTAGAAAAACTTAAGAGTGTAGTAAGTGGATCTAAGGAAATTAAATCATTAAACTTAATATTAGAAGAAAAGTCTAAGAGTGATGAAGTTGGAGTTCTTGCAACTAAAGATGAAGATATAAGATCATTAAGAGAACTTATAACTTATGGATTAAAGGGCTTATCAGCATATTCAAAACATGCTAATGCTTTAGGATATGATAATGAAGAAATAGATGCATTTATGCAAGAAACTTTAGCTAAGCTTTTAGATGATTCATTAAGTGTTGAAGAATTAATTGCTTTAACATTAGAAACAGGAAAAGTAGGTGTAGATGGTATGGCATTATTAGATACTGCTAATACTGAGACTTATGGAAATCCTGAAATAACAAAAGTAAATATAGGAGTAGGTAAAAATCCAGGTATCTTAGTATCAGGACATGACTTAAAAGATATTGAACAATTATTAATTCAAACAGAAGGAACAGGAGTAGACGTATATACTCACTCAGAAATGTTACCAGCTCACTATTATCCAAACTTAAAGAAGTACAAGCATTTAGTAGGTAACTATGGTAATGCATGGTGGAAACAAAGAGAAGAGTTTGAAAGCTTTAATGGACCAATATTAATGACTACTAACTGTATAGTACCACCAAAAAATGAAAGCTATAAATCAAGAATGTATACAACAGGAGCAGCAGGTTTCGAAGGTTGTGTTCATATAGAAGCTGATGAAAATGGTGTGAAAGATTTCTCTGCAATAATTGAACAAGCTAAGAAGTGCAAGGCGCCAACAGAAATAGAACAAGGGGAAATTATAGGTGGATTTGCTCATGCACAAGTATTAGCATTAGCAGATCAAGTTGTTGAAGCTGTTAAAACTGGAGCTATTAAGAAGTTCTTCGTTATGGCAGGTTGTGATGGAAGAGCTAAATCAAGAAATTACTATACAGACTTTGCAAAAGCTCTACCAAAAGATACAGTAATATTAACAGCAGGATGTGCTAAGTATAAATATAATAAGTTAGATCTTGGAGATATAAATGGAATTCCAAGGGTTTTAGATGCAGGGCAATGTAATGATTCTTATTCATTAGCATTAATAGCATTAAAATTAAAGGAAGTATTTGAATTAGAGGATATTAATGAATTACCGATAGCATTTAATATTGCATGGTATGAACAAAAGGCTGTAATAGTATTATTATCATTATTATATCTTGGAGTTAAAAATATCCATCTAGGACCAACACTTCCAGCGTTCCTTTCACCTAATGTAGCTAAAGTGTTAGTTGAAAATTTTGGAATTGGTGGTATTACTAATGTTGAAGATGATTTAAACATGTTTTTAAAATAGTTGAACATTAGAAAATCGTAATAAAATTTATTATAGTATTTTTTAGAGTCGGAGCTATCCGACTCTATTTTTTTAATTAAAATTTAATATAAAAATAAAAATGTTCCTAGAATATATACCGGGGGGAGGTATTTTCTAGGAACCTTTTTAATAGGGGAAAATTTAATTAACACTTTATGATTAAAGTATAGTATAGAAATTTGTCAATTGTGTTTCAATTTAATGAAATTAATATGTTTAAATTAATATAAGAATTGTACTTGGGTAATAATGTAAAGTAATTTATAATAGTTTTATAATAAGAAATATAAAAAAGAGGCGATTATAAGGTGAAAAATTTAGTTATATTTTACTTATTAGAAGATAATACACGATTAATTGCAAGTACAATTCCTAATAATAATAAAGAAACGATGAAAAAGCCAATAATATTGATAAAAGAATTGATAGAGTAGCGGAGGAAGTATATGAAAAAGAATGCAGCACTAAGAGAATTTAAAAAGTTAAAAAGTCAAATAAATCAAATAGAAGAAATAGTACATCATTCTAAGGTAGGAGCATTAATAGAGCAAGAAACTTCAATTAGAAAGAAGATTAGAGTCCTTAAAGAAATGGAAAAGGAGGGCTTTAAAGAATATGAGGATGTATGTGAGAGATATGAGGAACTTTTAGAAGAAGCTTCTAAGAGAATGCTTGAAGATTATAATAAGAAAAATAATACTGATTTTGATTTTTATGAAGTAGTTAGAGGAAATTATAATACTTTTTTAAATTCAGGTGTTATGACAGTTCTTACTAAACAACATATACCAAAACTTATTGGAGAAGCTTTTGAAGAGGCATTTCCAGATAATCCGAAAGATGAATATATGGTAACAAGAAGAATGAAAAGAAAAATATATATTCACCTTGGAGATACAAACACAGGAAAAACCTATAATGCAGTAGAAAGGCTTAAAACGGCTAAAAAAGGAGTATATTTATCTCCACTTAGAATTCTTGCATTAGAAAACTATGATAAATTAAATAATGAAGGCATAGTTTGCGATTTAATGACAGGGGAAGAAGAAATAATAAAGGAAAATTCAACACATGTTTCTTGTACTATAGAAAAGGTTAATTTAAAGCAAAGTTATGATATTGCCGTAATTGATGAAATTCAAATGATTAATGATACACAAAGAGGAATTGCGTGGAGTAGAGCAGTTTTAGGGCTTAGATGTAATGAAATTCATATTTGTGGAGCAATGAATGCTAAAGAATTATTAGTTAAAATATTAGAAGATTGTGAAGATGACTATGAAATTAAGGAATATCATAGAAATATACCTTTAATAGTTGAAACAAAAAACTTTAGTTATAATGACGTTCAAGAAGGAGATGCTATTGTAGTATTTTCTAAAAAGAGAGTTTTAGAGATAGCTCAAGATTATTCAAATAAAAATATTAAAACTAGTATTATTTATGGTGATTTGCCACCGGAAGTTAGAAAGATGCAATATGAACAATTTATAAATAAAGAAAATAAAGTTTTAGTAACAACAGATGCTATTGGAATGGGTGTTAATCTTCCTATAAGAAGAATAATATTTATGTCTATAAGAAAGTTTGACGGTGAGGAGGTAAGAGAATTAACATCTCAAGAAGTTAAGCAAATTGCTGGAAGAGCAGGTAGAAAAGGAATATATGATGTAGGATATGTAGCTGGAGTTTCAGATACTTATAATTTTATAAGTAGAAAGTTAGAAGTAAAAGATGAGATTATAAAGCAAGCTGTAATAGGTCCTTCTGAAGCTATTTTAACTATAAAAAGTTTACCTTTAAATGAAAAACTAGTACTGTGGAAAACTAGAGAATCAAAAATAGATTATTATACAAAGATGGACATAAGTGAATACTTATTAATTTTAGAAAAAATAAAAAGATATAAGCTTAAAGAAGAAGATCAATGGGATTTATTAAAGGTTCCTTTTGATGTTGCAAGTGAAGAGCTTATGGATAAATTCTTAGAGTATGTAGATGAAATCTTTGTTGCTAAGTTGAAAGAAATAACAAAACCAACATGTTTTACAGGAAATCTTGATGATTTAGAAATTTATTATCAAAAAATTAATATGTATTATTCTTTCTCTAAGATATTTAACTTAAAATTTGATGTAGATTGGGTGTATTCAGAAAGAATTAAGGTTAGTGAAGATATAAATGAAATTTTAATAAAAATATAAGAAATATAACCATCTCAAAATTATATTTTTATAATTTTGAGATGGTTATTTTTAAGTAGAGTGTATTTTAGAGTTGCTAAAGTCAAAAATACCTTTTCTAGAAGGTTTTTCTTCTACATATTTTTGTGATTTTTTAGAAGCGTAATAAGCTTGCATATTATTTATGTATATATTCATTATGAAATAAAGTTGATCATTAGTTAGTGAGTCAAATTTTATCCCTAAAAGCTTGTCTCTATTTCTAGCGACCTTACAAGGAATAACATGATTATCAATATGTACATCGAGTTTTGTATCTAACTTAATATCTAAAGGATTATTTAATCTTATAGCCATTCCTTTTTCGGAAATATCTATTAATGATCCTGTTAATTTTCCTTTTGATGTATTAATAAAAATATGTATATTTTCTTCTATTGAAATCCTTTCGCTTTGTCTATATATTGGATTTTGATATGCAGCTTTAATACAAATTATTGAACCTGAAAAGTTGTATATACTCCAAATAATGTTAATTAAATAGGCGCCTAAATTAATTTTATTACTTAATAAGAATATAGTTCCAAATATCCAAGCAATTATACTAGTAATTGCTATTAAAATATGAGGTAAAGCCATTTTAAAATGAAATTGCTTTTTATTATTAGTTATATCTTTAGATGTAACATTAAATTTTGATTTTAAGCAAAAGATTTCTCTGAGTATAGAAAAGGTTATATGAGGCGCCATGGCTACTTCATAATAATGAGACCACTTTAAACTCCTTGTTCTAGGAGAAAGTATATTGAATATTAATACTTGTCCTAATAAAAAAGGAATAAATACAATCAATAAATCTTTAACAGTAGAATCTATAATTAGTTTACAACTTAATAAAAAGATTAATGGTGAAAGTATATATATAATTTTCTGAATACTAGAAAGCCAATATATTACACCATCCAAGTATGCTATTTTTTGTCCGAGTGTTAGGCCCTTATTAAATAATACATTAAATTTTTTCATTACTTGTAGATTTCCTCTACACCATCTATCTCTTTGTTTAACAAGTTCAGTAAAGGTAGTAGCGCTTAAACCTAAAACTAACTCTTCATTTATAAATTCTGAATCATAACCTTTGGATTGTAATAACATACCAACTGCCATATCTTCAGTTAGTGAGTAGGTAGGATATCCACCTATTTCAATTACATATTTTTTTCTAAAAACAGCATTTGTTCCAACATGTAAAACAGCATTGCTTGCAGCTCTAGCTACTTCTATATCTCTCATAAAGAAATCTTGTTCATTGGGGATTTTTCTATTTAGGTTATATTGATACATATCTTGATTATAATAAACCTGAGGGGTTTGTACAAAAGCCATATTTTCGTTTGAGAAATATCCTACAGTTTTAGTTAAAAAGTTTTTTTTGGGAATCATATCTGCATCTAAAACAGCAAATAAATCACCAGTTATTATGCTTAATGCATTATTTATATTTCCAGCTTTTGCACCTTCATTATTATCTCTTGTAATATAATTAACATTATAATCTTCACATAGATTTTTTAGTTCATTTCTATGACCATCATCACAAATATAGATTTTAAGCTTATTTGGGGGATACTCTAGTTTTTTACTAGCTATTATAGTTTTTTGGAGTAGATTTAATGGTTCGTTATATGTACAAATTAATACATCTACAGAGGGAATATTCTCTGGAGCATAATTATTTAAGGATTTATTTTCAATTTTATAATTTTTACTAAATAAGTATTGAAAATTTATAAATGATATTAATCCTAATATTTCAGCACAATATAGAGAAATACCTAATATAAAACTTATAATATCATGGTCAATGGGTATAGCTGTAAATCGCCATATTATATATATAATACATATAAAGATATTTACTATTATTAATAGTTTTCTATATTCAGGTTTGATAATTGCAATAAAGAATGCAATTAATAATGCTAAAATAGAAATCATTAAATACATATATTTACCTCCTTTATATTTTAATACTATAATAGTGCAAAAATACTTGAATAATTTTACAACTGAATAAAATAAAAA
>OOCW01000159.1_pt1 | contig 76605 bp, 91 predicted proteins | sample 1671201 | NCBI WGS metagenome assembly OOCW01 (sample SAMN06348132, study PRJEB24527) | human gut metagenome | biome: human gut; feature: ankylosing spondylitis patient; material: feces | host: Homo sapiens | place: China | collected 2015-10
CCCGATTGGTTACGGCAGATGTTGTCATTTCTGCAATACGAGACATACTCAAACTTATTGATTGTTCGCCCCTTCGCTCCATCTCCATTACAGAGACTTCTTCGCTACTATGGGCTCGGCTGACTCCTCACAGTTCGTTGTTACTAGGCTAATGAAACCTCTGTGAGACCTCCACGCTTAAGGTGCACGCTCTTTCCTCTCATATATCCGCCACATTTACTCGGTTCCTACAAACGGCAACTTTACGGCTTTGTCTTATTTAGCAGACTTACCAAGCGGAACCTAGCCTCATATGTGATTTCTGTCCGTCGGACCAAGAGTTTGCTTACAGCTTCCTTCAGATTCTACCTTACGATAGACACCCTTGCTGTTCAGCTATACACTTCCTTGTCGCCTAGGCGTGTTCGGGACTTTCACCCGTTAGAGCGCGCCCATGGCGCGCAAACTAAAAATAAGAGCCTGTCCGGCTCTGCTCTGATCTTCATAAATAAATCCTTTCTATCCTTTCAATCAAACACTGTTATTCTTATCTTCGAAAACATCTTCCGCTCCTTCGAACTCCGGAAGGGTTTTGAGATATTCGTAAGCTTTTTCGATGGTTAAGTCATCATATTCAGTTGTCTCATAGGTGACAATTTTCTGATAAGGCTGCTGAATTTCTCCCGCGAGCTGTTTATCCCTGATCTCTTCTGAAACCAAGGAAATCACAGCAACAGAGCAATGACTGTTTGTTGTTGACTGAACGTATAAAATACGATGATATTCGGTAATTACGCCATCATCCTGGACTACCTTCTTTTTTAATGCCATTTTGATTCTCCTTTAGCTGAATGTGATTTTTATACTTGCCGTGATAGCACACGCTGTGTTATTTGTGACATTAGTGGTGTTCGGCATTTTGGCTCGGATGTTTACGCCTTGGCCTCCATCCACAATTTCTGAAGTATATGATGATGGTTTCACATATACTGTCGCCGTACTGCCATACAGATATTTATTGTTCTGACGTATGATAAGACCGTTGACACTTGATACACTCACGCCGCTTGCGCCAATAATTGGTCTTGAGAATGGCATGAAAAATAGCACTTCTGCCATACCAGATGTTGTATATCCCATTAGCCATACTTTAAATGATGCGGAATTACCTTTTGTGTAGTATGGTCTGAATGAATTTCCTCCAGCAAATCCAAAATATAAATCAGATTTAGATGTGAGTTTAGGAGCAGTGATGTCTCCTCCCCATCCTACAGTGAGTGCATTCGAACGAGTTGTATCAGACCCACCATTACCTATGATTAACGAATATGCATTTGAAGCATCCTGAATATTGTATCTCCCAATAACAGTTTGGTTCGTAGAAGCCGCAATAACATAGTTTCCAATCGCACACGAAAAGTTCCCTGTTGCTTTTGAACCTTGTCCGCCAGCGCAAGAGCTCTCCCCTGATGCTACTGTGTTTACTCCCTGTGCATGTGAGGCCAGTCCCGACGCAATTGGGTTACATCCTTCCGCATGTGATTGAGCGCCACTAGCCACACAGTTCGTTCCTTCCGCGTGTGCACAATAACCGCTCGCCGTCGAATCGTTACCCTCCGCTACTGAAAAACCACCAATTAACGATCCATTTATTCTAGTTCCAAAGGTATAATAAGGCATGTAGACATGTTTATTGTTTTTATCGTTGGCTGGTCCATACCCAATTTGAGCAATGGACGTCGATCCGTCAAACACCCTCAGTCCATTTGTGTCAATTTGTGTATTACGTCCATTGGTTTCGCCAATCCTTACAGTAGAACCAAATTCAGCCATGTCTTTTGTATCACTTGGGTCTCTGATAATCAGTGTGTTATTGCTTGATGGTCTCAGCTTCACATTCCCAAACTTCAAGCTGCTCTCAATCTCACCGGAGTTGATATGGAATACCTTTCCTGTGATCCAGGCAGTTGCGTCGGAATCGGGGGTTATGGCGGTGTCGCTGGTGCCTTTGAACTGGATGGAATCATTGGTGATTTTCAATTTGTTTTTGGAATTGGAATGGCCAAGTAAAATATTACCACTTTCGAGAGTGATATATTTCTGATAAGTTCCAACTTCTGCGCCATCAACCATTGTGGCTGTTTTCCATTTAAACGCCCAATCGTTGTATGTTTTCACAAATTCAGAACTTATATCCACGTCTTTTTTCAGACCAGAGGCTAACGTGTAAGCATCTTCTGCCGTAGTTCGATATGCCAGTGACTGCTCAACACCATTTGTTGGCTTTGTATCTTGTTTTGTAAAATTTGGATTCCATCCGCTGTAAATACCAGATATTGTATAATTTCCATTCCAGTAGCTCCATGGCAGATATACCCAAACTTCACATACATTCGATGCTGTTGCTCGTACGTTGACCAGAAGATTTTTGGCATTCTGTCTGGTGACACTTACTCCAAATGCGGCTGTGGTACTTGCTTTGTCTTGCCATCCATCTTTTATTACGATTTCGGCTTGAGAATTCTGGTTTTCCGCTCCGTTGAAGCCATCTCCGGTCTGAAGAGTAATCACAACAACTGAAGAATCACCTGCAGATGTGAGTGTCCCAAGCCGAACCCATTGTGCTTTACCACTTGCACCACTAACGGAATAGTTCTTTGTCGCAATCTTGTTTAAAGCATTTACTGAAGAATTGGCAGTATCTGCTGATTTTTGGGCAGTGTTGATTTTACTATCCACGTCTTCAGGCGCAGGAGTCCAGTCTGTCGGAACGGTTCCGAACTCGCCTTTCACGTTTCGAATCTTGAATTTGATCGGGGATTTTGCGTTTGTAGTAACGATACCCCAGTTTGTTGAAGCGTCAAATATATCGTATGAGACATCTGTTCTGGCTGTATATGAGAACCATACTCTCTGCCATTTATTCGCTACTAATGACCAAACTGAATTCTTACGCAATGATGTGTTATCGTTGTCATTACCGGTTCCACTCGGCATTCCGTCATAACCATTATTTACATCGGCATTCCAACTGCAGGCGACTTCAGGATTTACTTCCAGACTGATTATGTATGTGTATCCTCGTGGAATATAGATTTTCTTTACGCCAGGGTCGAAATAAATTCCTCGCCCCCATGAACTGTCGAAAATTGGAGCCACACAAGTCCAGGTGTTTGATGCTTTATCATAAGAAAATGTTGATAACCCATTACTTTTGATCATCTCTATGGGAATTAAATTTCTTCCACCGATTTTCAGATCGTTGACTTTATTATTTGCAGTGTTGGCTGTAGATACAGCATTACTTGCGTTGGCGTTGGCGTTATTGATTGCGTTTGCCAAGACAGGATTCGTCGTAGTTGTGTTGCCATTGCTGAACGTGATGTGCGATCTTGTCCAGATATATTTTCCAGACTCCCAGTTTGGCTGAGTATCGGACCATGAACCCCCGGCCTGAGTAGTATTTGACGTTGATTTATACCACTGATCTTTGATGGCGGTGACGCTCACACCCTGAGGACCAGTAGACCCAGTGTTTCCCTGCGGTCCCTGAGGGCCGCGATCTCCCTTAGCTCCAGTCTCGCCTTTCACACCCTGTACGCCTTGTGGACCCTGAGGTCCAGTTGGGCCTTGCGGACCTGTCGCGCCTGTAGCACCCTTGGGCCCCTGAGCTCCAGTCTCACCTTTCGCTCCGGTAGCACCTTGTGGTCCGCGAGCTCCCTGAGCCCCGGTATTTCCGGTTATACATACTCCGTTTTCAGAAGGCGTGAATTCGGTACGATCATCTCCGTAGGTTACGAAATTTCGTCTCCAAATATACTTACCCTCTGTCCATGCGGGCTGGCTATTACTCCAAGAACCGCCAACTAAGGATGTTGGGGATGTAGACGAATAAAACTGTTCGAGTGTTGATTTGACGGTGTTATCTACTGTGGCTGCTTCTTTTGAACCAATCCGGAAATTGCTGACATTGATATCCAACATATCCGTCACTGGATTAAATTCCAACGATGAATTTTTGCCTTTAAGCTTAAATACTCCATCGGCATACATTTGAATTGGAGATTCTTTCTTGCTTGTAAGCGATCCGTCTCCAAGTCCAAGACCGGTGGTAGAAATATAAACACCGCTTGTTGGATCATTAATAGCCAGCTTGCCACTATAAATGGCATTTTGACTCATATCAAACTGGGCAATCTTAGCCTGGAATGCAGACAGGTCAACGACATCTATAGAAGCTGCCTGGATCTTCTGACCATTCACTTCTGCCTCAGATACGCCATTTGCGATGTTGATTGCTTTGACAATAGAGTCCTGACCATCCGGACCAGCGATGATAAGGCGCTCTGTCTTAATCGTACCGGCTACAATAGAATCTGCATTGATAGACTTGATCTTCGCTGCTTCAATCGTCGCATCAGCAATCTTAGCGTTCGTTACAGCGCCTTCATGGATTGCTGCTGAGCCAATGGAGCCATCTTTGAGAACACCTTTATTGATCCATGCATTATTTACATTCGCAAGATCAATATCTGCTTTTTTAGCAACGAGCTTATCTGTCTCAATATTCTTTGATTCCAGATTATCAATACGACCGGTTGCTGCGGTAAGATCTGTGATATCTGCTTTACTGGCAATGAGCTTATCGGTTTGAATGTTTTTTGATTCCAGATTATCAATTCGACCGGTTGCTGCAGTTAGATCTCTGATGTCCGCTTTATTAGCTGTAAGGTTATCAACATTCTCTTTAACTACATCCAGTTCCTTAATAGATGCATACGTGATTTTTGCAGTCTCCACATCCAGTTTGTTGATCATCGCTCTGTCAATCATTACCAACTGTGCGTAATACCGTTCCATTTCTTTTGTCTGCGGGCCTTTATAATCTGCATTGGTTTCTTCTTCTGACAGGCCGACAGCTTCAACTGAATATGTAAGACCGCCATCGTATTCCCAATCCAGTTTCATGATAGGAACCTTATATGTGTTTCCAGACAGATCTGCTACGGTCAGGATATCCCAAGGATCCAGTCGGGGATCTCCCAGCATTTTCAATGTACCTGGCATATAGGAGAAATTTTTGAAAGATGCCAGGATCTTGTTGAGTACTGCCTGTGTCATAAACGGATTTGACAGTGATATGCTTCTTGTTCCAGAACCTGCAGTTATCGAAATACTTGTTCCGTTCTTATCCTCTCCGGTGGCACACACCATTCTAGTCACATTGAAAGCATAATCGTTATGTTCAAAGTTTCCCCAGTACCGTCCTGCTCCTATTTTATATGCTGAATCCACATAGGTGTGTAGCTCGATCTGACCTATACGGTTGCAAACCGCAAACGCCCCATAAAGCTGGGCCACGTAGGAAAGCACTTCCCTGCAACTATATCCTTTCGGCACTTTCATAGATATCGCAGTTAATCCGGTTGTCACTATTGGCACACCTGTGATTTCTGCAATCTTCTTCAGTACTGCCACCGTATTTGTAGTTGTGCCATTCATGGAAAACGTCCGCTCTGTGTTCATCATACGGTCGTAAGCCGTGAACGTGATCTGATCATCCGATTTTTGGAGCTTTCCTGCTGTAAAATATCCCATGGGGATATATTCTGTTTTTCCATTCACGTCCATACCAATCTGAAGGAGCATTTCTGTTCCTTCAACTACCAGTCCTTTGCCAGGAATTGTCACTTCTATGTACTGTGACATGGTAGAACCCAGAGAAAAATCGTCTTCTCCTTCAGAACCACCGGTGAACTTGATACTTCGTACGGTTGTGATGGATGTTTCTCCATAGGTGAGTAAACACTTAAATGTTCTGGAATCCTGCTGTACCAGAGTTCCGAATGCAGCTGTTGACTGATACACAGGACCGCCTCCTTACTCTGTCAGCATGAAATCAATAACATCTAGTTCAGCCATGGTCAGTGAATCATATTTCGAATCTTCGTCACATTTCTCAACTACTGAGATGGAAACAGTATGAATCTCCACCTCGGTCTCAATATTCAGAAGTTCACTCATATCCTCCCCAAATCTTTCTTTGTCTTCCATGATATAGCAGTCGTCTTCCGTCATAATCTCACCATTTTTATCTTTCTTGGCGTATCTGCGGATCAATTCTTCCCGTTCCGCGGTGTAAGCTGACGCAGCCTCCTGGACTGCTGCCACGTTCTTCTTAATCGCATACGCCAGACGAACTGGCAAGCTCTTATTTTTCATAGATACGCAAGTATTTAAAAAGCCTACAATTTCTTTGTTTTGCATTTTCATTGTTCTGTTCTCCTTATTTTCCGATCAGTGTCGCCCCTACTCCTTTATATGTTTTCACACCATCCACATAACTGTATACCGGATAGGATGGTGTGTTTGAGTAGCATCTCTTTGTTATCCGGGAATTGCTTCCAGGATCCGTAAATGTCACATTAAAGAAAGCAGGGCTGATTGCTGCATCAATCTTGGCAGCATCCGCTCTGCTTAACATGGGCCATGTAATTTCCAACGTATATTTAATAGCAATAAGATCGCCTACCATATCACCATTCGCTACACGCCCTGTATTATTTGACCAGATTTTTTCCTTTTTTATTGTCAAACCCGAAAGGGCCGGAGTCGGCATCGTAACTCCGTCAATAATGATATCATCTGTCACTTTACCGCCTCCTTATCCAAATACCGGATTTCCGGTCTGTTTCTGATAGTTGTTTCCTTCCTGGCGGATCACCTTAAACAATTTCTTTGCATCGCCTTCCAGATAGATGTGGAGTTCCTGTCCACGATCATTTCTGCCCTGCATGCTTTCAAAAGCATTCACAACTGCTTCAAATACACCTGCCCGGATTCCGGCAATGATCTGATTATTGTTTGCCACCGCAGAACGGTTTCCCATTCTTCCGACAAGCTCCGGTCCGGACTCTCTTGCCACGAACATTTCTCCCATACCAGGGAATCCGCCATTTGCGTACCAGCTCAGATTAAAACGTGGCAACGAAAATTTGAAGTTACCGATTTTTATAGATCCACCTTCCCAATCCCAGCCGATATGTGGCATAGGGATATGGATGCTTGAAAATCCATTTGCAAAAGTCTGAATAACATTCTGGCCAACTGTGTATAAGCTTGGAATTGCGTTTGCCACCTTGCCTGGTATATTACTTAATATTCCAGACAGAGAGCTCCAGTTATTATTCAGGCCGGTTCTCATTCCGCTTATGATATCCCTGCCTTTCGGCGTTACTTTGCTTTTGATATCTCCGATAGCGTTGAAAGATTGAGAACCGATTTTCTTTACTCTGCTCAGAAATGTTGATTCCCTTACAGCTTCCCAGCCATTTTTCAGACCGATGACCGCAGCATTTCCTTTCCCACGTAGCCATGTTTTGGCATTTCCAAGTTTCTCTTTTGTCTGCCCTGGGATTTTAGCAATCCAAGACAGTACAGCTGGCAATCCTGCTTTCATACCATTGAACAGGCCAGATATAACATATCCGCCCTGCGTACGCATGACTGTTGATGGTGAATGGATTCCGAAAGCTTTTTTGAATCCGTTTATGAATGGTTTAAAAATGTGTGCCTTAATCCAGGTTCCTATATCTTTAAATGACTGCACAACACCATTTTTAAAGCCTTCCCAGGTGAATTTTCCAGTTTCTGTGAAATGCTTTATAATATACTTCCTTGCATCTGCAACTGCATTTTTAAAGATACTGCCAATAAATGCGGCAAAACCTCCAAATGCAGCTCCAATCGCTTCAAAAACTCTGTCGGCAATGCCGTTCCAGTCAATGTTTACCAGCAGATCTTTTGCTTTGTTATAGATGGTGTCCCCCATGGACCACCAATCCATGTGATCGATTGCTGAGATTGCAAAATCAAAAAAGCCTTTTATCCCATCGGATAAGGTCTGTCCTATTTTTCCAGTATCAATGGTTTTGACCGTGTTGGTTACGAGATCAGCCAGTGCAGTGCCCAGGCCTCTCCAGTTAAAGTTATGAACTGTGGTATAAAGTGCTTCCAGTCGTGTGTTAAAGCACTCTCCAACAGTTTTTCCAACAACACTCCAATTGGTTGTCGCAATCGCTGTATTCAGTGTGCTTACCAAGCCAAATACAGTATCATGTACGGTTCCTTTGATCAGGTTCCAGTCAAGGCCTTCAAGAGCACCATTGACTCCATCTCCGATAGCTTTCCCAAGACTGTTCCAGTGGAAATTCTTTGCAAAGGTATCTGCAAATCCAAAGGCTGTGTTCAGTCCCTTAGAGAATGTATTACCAACTAATTTCCAATCCGCAGCTTCAATAAAGCCATTCAGAAAAGTGGCAATGTTTTTTGCAATCTTGTTACAGGTATTCTGGATTTTACCCCACGGAATACGTTCCAGTGCTTCGTTGAGCTTATTGCCGACCATGGCGCCAAGTTCTGTAAAATCACCGGACTTCCAGGAATCTTTAATCAGTTTTGCGAGATCTTTGAAACGGCTCTTGATGGCTGTTGTCTGGAACATATCATTAACGCCACCAAGCGGTGATGTATCCGTTCCACTTCCTGTTCCTCCTGATCCGGAGCTGTCTGAATCATCGTTCAGCTTGTTGATCTGGTCGAATCCCAGAAGAGTGCGCTGATATTGTTTTGCCGCTTTTGATGCCGTATCCGCGTTCTTTGCATTATTCTTCAGACCCGTTGAGGTACTGTTAAGACTTGCAGCATAATCCTGATTGACTTTCTTGGCCGTGACCATGGTGGTTTTGCCTGTGAGAGCTCCCATCAGCTGGCCTATGGAATTTACCACGTTGATAACCGTCTGAATGAAACTGTTCAGAATTGGTGCTACAACATTCAGGATTGGTGCAAAGGCTGTGGCCAGTGAATTTTTGAGCTGTGTCAGAGAAGACATCAGCAGAGAAAGACTTCTGTTTGTTTCTCCACTGTACTGTGCAAGGTTCTGAAATCCCTGCTTTGCACCATCTACAGCTCCTCGGATCACAAAGCTTGCAAACATGAATTTTGCAGTCATTCCGATCGTCTTCAGTATACCTGTCAAGCCTCGTCCGGATGTTCCCAGACCATTGAACGAAGATTTTGTCCTGTTAAGAAACGGGATTCCGGATGTGAACTTCTGGATCAGTGCAGCATAAGCACCGGAGCATTTCCGGATCACACCGGTGAAGGAAGATGCAATGTTTCCAATACCTCCCAGAAGCTTTGTAAAACCTCCCCAGCCCTTTGAAACAGTTGTTCCTATTCCTTTGAAAATTCCTGTTCCAAAGTTTAATGCCTGTCTCGGAAGAGATACCGACCGCTTTACGTCTGTATTTGAGGATTCCATACGTTTTTTGTCAGTTTCATACATTCTCAATTTACGTTCAGCGTCCTCAATGTCATATGCCAGGCTTCTCCAGCTCATGCTTTCCTGATTCACGCCAAGATCACTCATCTTATCCCGGCGTTCATAATATTTATTGAGCTGAGCCTGTGTTTTTTGAATTGTGGAATTCAGCTGCTGATACTCTTCCGTTGGAACTTTGATGCCTGCCTTGATCTGGAAATTTTTCACAGGATTCCTGCTGAGCATTTCCCTGATCTTATTCAGAGTATTCCTTACCGGCTGCAGCGCCTTGCTTTCCATTCCCTTGAACGGATTCTTTACTTTCTCAGTTTCCTTCTGGATTTCTTCAACGCTTTTCTTTACTTCCCGCCGGCTGTTTTCCATCCCTTTTTTCAATGGTTCTGTTGTAGCTTCAATTATCACCTGCATCTTATGAAGTGTGTCTCCCATGGTCTCACCTCCTCTCTTTTTCTCAACAAATTAATGATTATGTCTATAGTTCCATTCGGCGTTGTACGCCCTTCTTTTTTCCATGTACTCTTCCCACTGGCGGGCTTCCTCTGCTTCTTCGTATGCCTTCTGTTCTTTTTCAAACAGTTCCGGATAGTAATCCCAGGGATGAGCTATCTTGCCATCTTTGGCAAATAACGCTGAGATATCTACTGCTATGGCCTGGGCCTGTATGAAATTATCCATAATCCGCTGCTTTTCTTCTCTTAGCAGCCGCTTTCTTATATTTGCCAAAGTATCAAATATCTCATTTACAGAAAGGTTCCAGAATGTTTCCGCCGGGATCCCCATCTCAAGAGCTACCGGATACAGCTCTGAGAGCTGTTCTGACATCAGGCGTTCTCGATTTCCTCCAGAAGGGATGCCGCTGTTTTCTCCGGTAAAAAACCCGATACCACCATGAGCGGGATCAAAATCTTCTGATAGAGTTCCAGCTGACTGTTCCCTTCATCGATCCATGCGTCATACAGCTTCTGCACATCCTGATAATCAATCCCATGCTCCCACGGTGACATTGCTTCCTGGATGATCGTCAGCATCACGGAAAGCGGCGGAATATCATCGATCATATTCATGAGATTCTGTCTGTACTTATTTTCCAGGCGTCCGATCCCGGAAGCTTTCAGTTTCATCTTGAAACTCCTGCCACCTACATTCCAATAAGCAAAGGGTTGTCTCTTTTTCTTCTGCTCCTCCAGATTGACTACTTTTTCCTCCGGAGCCTGTGTCTCATTCTGGGCAGAAGCTCCGCCCAGATCCTGAACACCTTCAAAATTCATCATCTTTTATTCCTCCTTACGCCGGATCTGTCTGGTTGATCTCAGACTGTACGGCCATGGTCGCCTCAAACTCGATCACTCCATTTACTCCACCGCCTGTACGTTTTACGGAAAACTGTGCAGTAAACTCGGTAACTGTTCCATCTTTTGTTTTTTCCTGGAAATCCCAGATCTCTTTTTTGTCTGCTGCATCTCTCATAAGCCTGTACGGGCTTCCGGCTTTACTGTTGTCGTACTTCCATTTGTACTTCATATCCGGAAGGTCTCCAATGCCTTCCTCGTACATCTTGTGCGGATCTGTAAGGCAGGTGTTTTCCTCCTTATCCAGTTCCACTCCGACTTCCGGGATCTCTTTCAGCCCTGGAAGATCTGTGTAAGCTGCAGAGTTTTCTCCAGCTGTGTGTTTTCTGTAACCTAATGTTGCTCCATTTGCTAACATCGCTATTCCTCCTTATCTCCAGTACACGCTGTCAGAATCCATATCAATGATCCCTTCGTAGCGCATCTGTTTATGTTTCATCCCTGACGGATCCGGCACATCTGCACATGCGATCCGTTTCAGGCCTGTCACTTTCATCGCTTCATCTACCTGCAGAGCTGCTTCTGAAGTGCTGTGATTGTTCCAGATATCGATCCGGTATCTTACAAGGGCTTTATCCTCTCTCATTCCTTCAGCATCGGAGCTGGCTTCGTATACATCGTTCTGTTCTTCGGTATACTGGATCGTTGAGCCCTCCGCCCAGGAACGTGGATAGGCATCTGAAACATTTTCGGACACCGTGCACAGTGCCGCGTACACCTGATCTTTTACATTCTTCATATATCCTCCAAATCTGACGCAAGGCTTCCGCCCAGCATCTTTAAGATCTGTTCTTCGTTATCCTTCATAGCCGGATACAAGAACGGATAGGCCGGATTTCCGCTACATCTGTAGAATCTTCCATCTGGAGTGTCTATATATGGCCAACGGTACTTTTCAGCCACTCTTCTGTCTATCTGGCTTTCATGGATCCACCATGGCTGTTGAGTATAGACCGGAGTTACTTCCGGAGAGATACCTGCATGTTTCTCCTGGCCTTTTGGTCCGGTTCCGAACTCTATGTATGGAGCATAAGCTTTGTCTGTCCAGCAGATCCCTGTGACAGAGTTTTCTTCCTCTGTGGTTTCCGCAAAAATGCTCTGCCGGAGTTCTCCGGTATCTGCATGGCAATTCTCAACTGCTGCTGACCGTACAAACCGGATTGCTTCTCCAACTGCCTGCCGGGTGTCCAACTCGGACACCTCCTGCAAAGCTTTCTCTACTTCATCGAATCCATTTACGCTCATATCTTTTCCACCTCCATGGTCAGAAAACGATATGGTTTGATGGATATGATCCGATAATCCGGAAGCTGATCTGCTGCCACATACAAACAAATCCCGTCCCGTTCCTCTATATCCGTTCCATCTTCCAGGATATAATGCAGCCGGCCCTTTTCATCCGTCTGGATTTTATAGCTTCCCTGTATCCGGAGATTCCGGATATAATTCAGTTTCTGGCCGTACTGCTCAGCCTGTACTTTTCCGGATGCCGGCCAGCTTTCTCCGGTAACAGAAGAGGCAGTACCGTATTCCTCGCTGGTACTGCCTTCCTTATCTTTCTTTACCGTCATTTTCTTATGGAAAAATCCCTCAAGTCTGCTTCTTCTCAACCTCATAAGTCTTTCCTCCTACTCTGGCCAGGCGATACCGGTTCAGTGTGTCGTAGATCTGTTTCGGTGCATCCTCAAAGGTATAACTCTCTCCACCCTCACTTCTGGACTTTTCCCCCTCTGTTCCCATCCGGTTCAAAGCGATCACAGCAAAATCCCGGACTGCCTTTTCCAGCCCGGTCCTTAACTGTTTGCGGTTAGTGTAGGACAGCACGAAAGCTTCAGCTTCATCCAGAAGAACAGACAGAAGTTCCTCATTCTTTTCTCCAGTCAGGATCTTCAGCTTTTTGATATCTTCTGCTGATGCCATCGTATCACCCTTTCAGGATTGCCAGAAGGTCCGCTTTTGCCAAGGAGGATACGCCGGTCAGTCCTTTCTCTTTTGCAAGAGTTTTCAGTTCTTCAACTGTCATGTCCTCGATATCCTTACCGATTTTCTCTTCCGGTACCGTGTCTGGTGTGGCTTCTTTCATCGGTGTGAAGCCATCACTGATCAGCTTTTCTGCTGCAGATCCTTCCGCTTCTCTTTCTACATTTTTACGGATCAGCCTCATGCTTTCGCCTCCTGGATGCTCAGATAGATGGAATCCAGTTTATTATCCAGAATCCACATATCATGGAAACGGCGGTAATCCATCTGCCATGCGTTCAGTTTCTGGTTTGTTGTCGGATCAAAGATACGCATGATGTCCTGTTTTGTCACAGCGATCGGCGTGGTTACCGGACAGATGAAGAAGTTCAGGTTCTTTGCAGAGGTTCCTTTTTCATATCCGCCTTTTTCCTGTCCGCTATCTTTACCGTTATTGATCTTGATAGCTGTGTACATACGGTTGGAAGGTGTGGAAACCAGCGGTACACCATCTACAGAAGGAACCTGTGTCTGAATTCCACCTTTAGAGAAGGTCACTGCAGTGATCTTGCCCGCAAGTTCCAGTTCCAGCTCCATAATAAAGTCCGGTGTTGCCTGGCAGATAAGAGCTCCGTTATAGTTTTCTCTTACCGCTTTGATCCCTTCTTTCAGCTTACGCAGAGCAGATGTAGAAGCAGTTCCCGGTACATAAGATTCTCCGATCATTCCTGCTTTATCTGCAGTAAGTGTTTCTGTAGCCAGCTTGCTGATACGGTACGCATCGATCTCCGGAACTACCTGTGTCCTCTGGAACTCTCCCATAACTGCACCGGCAGTCGGGATAAAGTTTGCCTCATTGATATCCATCGGATCCAGCTGGAAGAGACGGCCACGGTCCTGTGTCATTTTTCTGGTCTCGTACTCCAGGGTAACGGAGCCGCGCTGGTATCCAGCCTCACGGTCATAGTCGCCCATTCCCTGAACGCTCATTTTGGGGATCTTTACTTCAGATCCACCGTTATAGATCACCTGACCGGCATTGGCATCCATCCAGCCAGTGGTTGCTTCCTGGACAGCGATCTTATCAAGCTGTGTCATAAATAAGGTTGCTGTTGCTAAAGTATTGATTGCCATTGTTTATTCACTCTCCTTTAAAAAATACCCATCATCGCATTGTATACCTGCTTTTCAAGGGCTTCCTGTGTGTTTGTTTCTGGTGCTTTTTTCGGAGGCTTGCCGCCCTTCAGCTTCTCATCGACTGCTTTCTCAACTGCAGTCTGGAACGCTTTTTTGACGGTTTCCATGGATTTCTTGCAGGCATCTGCATCTGTATAATTCAGTACTTCTGCAAGCTCCACCGGAAGTCCTTCGTCTGACAGGTTGTTCTTTGCTTCTGCCATGAGCTCACTTCTGGTTACTGCTGCCTCCCTGTCGGAAAGTTCCTTTTCTTTTTTCTTCTGCATGTACTGTGCTTTTTCTTCCTTGGTCATCTTGGCCAGCTTCTCAGCTTCGGAAAGCTTATCATCCGTCAGTGCCTGCCACTTCTCCTGGGCATTCGTCACCGCCGTATTGACTGCCTTCTGGACACGTCTGTCAAATTCTGCCTGATTACTGCCTGTTTTCAGGAAGTCATCAAACGATGGAGGATTATCTCCTTCGCCGCCCGTACCTTCTCCAGATCCGCCGCCATTGCCCTCACCGGCCCCAGCACCGTCTCCGCCTTCTGCGAATAACTGCAGGTTCATCGGAACTTTACACATTGCTTTGAACACTTTGTTTCTCATGTCTTTTCCTTTCTGCCCAGCCTATTCGTTCTCACGCCCGGGCCATTCAGTTTGTGGAATCCGCTTCTTTAACGCCTGGCGGAAAAAGGCATAAAAAATAAGACGCTTCACCTGCGTCTCATCGGGAGATAATTGGATCACCTACTCCTTCCCTTTGACTGCTGCCCTTGCTTCTCTTACCATCTCTGCAACACCCTCACTAATCAGATGTGCCCCTCTGTCTTCTGTTACTTCCAGAACAGTTCCCTTCTCAACGATTTCTTTTAAGCAGATGTCACTGTACCTTTTGATGCATTTTACTTTCATTCTCTTCACCTCCCCTCCGTTGGCGCCGGCGCAATTCTTAAAAATGGGTATAAAAAGACCACCGGCCATTTCTGACTGGTGGTATCAGTTGGTCTGATAATAAATATCATCCCTTATTGATTCGAGCATATATGTTTTTGCTGATGGCTCATGATGTGGATTCATCCAATATACCGACTCATCTTCCATGTACTCCATAAAATCAATTTTGGTATCCACATCTACTTCAAATACTCCGTTGTTTTCATGACTCAGTACTCTCTGAACAAGTTCATTGTCAGGATACATTTCTTTAAGAAATTCAATTTGTTCATTCGTCAGTTCAAATCTTCGCATTTCCATTTCTTATTCTCCTCACATAATCTGAATCTGTTGGATTACATTGAATCAGAACTCCCGTATCTGGATCTACTGAAACTGTTCCGTTTCTGCCCATATATTTCTGACTTTTTTCTCCACCAGGATCCGTTCTCACAGGAAATACCTTCGCCGGTTTCTCCAGCGCATCCTTTATTCCTTCCACCGATACTCCCGATCGTGGTCGTCCAGTTTTAGGATCTTTCATGGTTCCGATCACTCTCTCCATGAAGTGTTTGCTCTGTCTGGTTACTTCGGTTCCCTCACAAGTTTTGACTCCAACAACTTTTTTATTGATTTCATCATAGATCTTCTGATAATTCTTAAAACCGGACAGTGGAGATATCATTCCGTTCTTCACCGAACGAACATAAGTCCTGAGCAATTCCCACTTCTCAGGATCATTATACTTCATTTCCTAGAAGTCTGCAAAATGTTTCGGCATGTCTTTTCCAAGGAGTTCCCGGTACTGATCATACTGTTTCCTGTCTGATGCAGCGTTCTTGACTGCCTTTTCCTGGGCTTCTGCTTTTGGATTTCCTTTGACGTATTTCTCATACCACTGTTCATAGGTCATATCCGCAGGAACCATCTCTGTACGCCCTGTTTCCGGGTTGTAGGCGCTTCTTTTCATGTTCCTGAGGATTTTATCATCTATGACAGAAATCGTTGTAGAGCGGCAATATGGATGCATGGGCGGATAGTTCACTCCGGCTTTCCGGTCTTTCACTGGAAAAACCTTTCCATCCAACTCTCGGCAGATCTTACTGGTACGAAGATCCAACACAGCCACATAGCGATAATTCTTGATCCCGCAGTCAATATAACTCTGTGCAGTCAATTCTCCTGCCATGTAACAGGATTCTGTTCTTACCAATCGCCTGGCCTGCTTTGCTCCCCCTCCGCACTGGGCCTGGATGGATTCCGCTGTTTCCCGGTCTGTCCGGCCGGTAAGGAGGCTGATCAGCAATTCATCCTTCAAGGAATCTGCAAGCTGCTGTGTGTTCTGCCAGATACGGTCTGAAAAATGTTTTCCGGACCATTTCATCTGCAGAGCCTGGTCGATCTGCTTCCTGCTTACATGAGAAAAACTGAATGCCAGGCCAGTTTCTTTCTGCATATTGTAGATGGAATGATAATACGCTTTTTCTCCAAGCTGCTCCAGAAGTTTGGTATCGAACTGTTTCTCCTGCTGATACACCTGCTGCATCACTGCATCTACCTGTGTCATAAGATCCTGCAAGCGTTCCAGTCTTGCACGGTACGCCGGAGCTTCCAACTGTTTCAGGATCTCACTGTCCCTTTTCCTGTTCTGGAGTTCCTGTTTCAGCTGATCAATGGAGTTTTTATCCTGGATGGAATTTATAATCTGCCAAGCTTCCGTTTCTGACAGACCATATTTTGTCATGAACTTTTCAAAGATATCTCTTGCGGCATATTCCAGCTGGAGAGAGGCTTTCCGGTATACTCTGGCAATGAAATCTGCTGTCTCTTCTGCATCCTCCATAAACTGATACATATCCCAGGCAGATCTCTGCTCCCAGTATTTCCTACTCATCTACTTTTTCCTTATCATCGGGATCCTGCTCCGGTGGCGTATTGTCCTGCAGTCCAAAGACTTCCTGCTGCCGCTTCAGATTCTCTTCTTCCTCTGTTTCCAGGGCTTTCAGTTCCTCATCCACATCATCCACAAACGGGACCTGGGAAAGCAAGGTCTTACGGCTTACCTTTCCCCACAGATTTGCCACGATCTGGGATATCTCCAGAAGGTTTTTCGGCAATGCTCTGGTGAATGTCATCGTGATCCCGGATGGATCGATGCTGATTCCGTGCAAAGCCAGATAGTTACAGAATATCCGAACTCTTTTTCTCAGACCTTTTTTATAATATCTGGTCTTGATCTTTGTGATATTTTCCATGCCCAGGAGCTTAAATTCCATAGCCACACCACTGACGTTCCCTCCGAAGCTTTCATCTGACATACAGGGAATGTGGGAAAACTTATGGATATCCTGCTCAATGGCTTTCTTAAGAATCTCCACACCGCTTTCATCAAAAGTCCTGGTCAGATATTCTGCTTTGGCTGTGTCCGGCATCTCAAGAACCTTGTACTTTTTAAGACGGGCTTTGGCCTTTCGGATGCTCTCGTCTTCATCCTCAGTGTTCGGTTCATCCTCATCGGTCAGCAATGTTCCATAGATGGCCAGGATTGCATCAATAAACTGCTCCTTATCGGTCACACGATCGCTCATCAGTGCATTGTACGCATCGATCAGAGGGATCTGCAGTTCAAAATCTCCGATGGCCAGTTTATTGTTCAGGTATTCAATGATCGGGATCTCACCAAGATAATGGGGCACCGCCGGCTCTGTGGTTGCCTGGATCGTATTGTTGTTCTCGATGTCCAGCTCGTACTTATAGTTTGTGGTCACCACTGTGGCCATATAATGATCCGGAAGCTCCCCGGAATCATCTTTCCGGATATAATAATAGACAGCAAAGAGTTCGTTTTCCTCTATGCTGTCGTCTTTTACCATGAAGGTATTCTCAGAGGACAGGTTCTTGGTCTGCAGGTTGTTCTCGTTTTCCTTCACATAGACATATTCATAGGCCAGGCCGTAGATAGATGCCTCCAGGCCGTTGTCTCCATCTGTTTCATCTGCTCCGGCCAGCTCCAGTGCATCTGTTAGGGGCTTGATGTCTCCCTCGGATTTGTAAGTCACTGGGTTACCAATGAAATAGCTGCTGGCTGTATCAGAGATGTCTTTTGCATGATTGCACACAAGACGATTGTCCCGGTTGGTCTCATCCAGGATCTTGTGCTTTCCTTCGTAGTAGGACATATTCTTCTTCAGCCGGTCCACCATGCTGATGTGTTTGCTGATCAGCTGGCGTAGTATCTGTTTGTCTGGGTTTAACTCGTCAAAGTTTTCTCTCGGTATTGTAAATGTGTATATTTTCCTCACCTCCTTATCTCTCGGAATCTAGCTGTATTGGAACCAATTACAGTGCTGCAGAAATATCTGACAGCATCCATGCAGTGGTCATGTTGTTTTATTGGTTTATCTTCTCCTATGTCTGCTGCCTTCTCATCCCAGATATAGGATGCAAACTCTTTGATCGTTTCGATGCAGGAAGAAGCAAAAGCAATCTTTTCCAGATTAAGCAGCATGCCTACCAAACGGATTCCGTCCAACACATCATTGTTTGCCTTTAATACTTTAATACCTCGCTTGCGGAGCTCTGCAATAAAAGAAGCAGCCGATGGATCTACGATCATTGCTCTGATCTTTGTCCCATCCAGCCACTTCTTCAAGTCATCTGCGTATTCTGAATCTGTTTTCTGCCTGCCTTTAGCTCTTCCGGAATAATAGTATTCCCGGATACAGTACCATTTTCCATTAGTTCCCTTATTCCACAGTAGGAATACTGTTGCGTTCTGAGTTCCATAATCGCATGATACATATCTGTTCCCGTTGATCAGCAGCTGGTAGAAGTTTTTTATATCTTGCACATGTTTCTTTTCATCGAACATGTCGTAGATAACGCCCTCTGCTGCCGCCCACAGGCCCATTATGTAGCGTTTAAAGAAAACGCCGATATACATGCTCCGGTATCTGGTTTTGATCTCCTCACTTAAAGACAGGTTATCATCCATAGTGAAGTGAAGATACAGAATCTCTTTCAGCCCTGGGTCTCTCCCCTCCGCGGTTGCCTGATTTCTGATCTCTTCTGTTCTTTCTTTTCCCAGATATCCGGTGGATTTATCAATCCAATTCTGCTTGAACCAGTGGTAAGGACCATCCGGATTACAGTTGAACCAGAACTTTGAACCGGTTACGGAGCATCGTCCTGTTGCCTGGTTTACAAAGGATTCCGGCATCAGGGCAACTTCGTCAAAAAACACTCCTGCCAGCGTGATTCCCTGGATCAGATCCTGTGATCTCTCATCCTTTCCTCCAAATATGTAAAAGTAGTTCTCTTTTCCATTCTTTCTGACCACAACAAGGTTATCTGCCCTGTGATCTGTGATCGAATATCCTCTGGACTGCAGCATAAGTTTCAGCCAGAACAGGACATTTCTCCGGAAGGATCCTATCGTTTTTCCACACATGGCGAAATTCTGTCCCTCAAACGAGCTCATTGCCCAGAGAACAAAAGACAGCGACATGCTGATTGTCTTTCCTGATCGGATAGCTCCATCAGCAATGACACCGCTGTAATCTTTTACTGTAGAATCTTCCGTCCACCAGTTCAAGGTCATTCTTTGTTTCTTCGAAAACGGCCGGAACTTAAATACCTGTTTCTTCATCTTTCCAGTCCTCCGCAGCAGTTCCTTTCAGTGCTTCCAGGAAACCGTCATCTTCAATTTCATCATTATCACCTGTCTGTGTTTTCAGTTTTGCAACCTCTGTCTGTGCTCTGATCTGCTCTATTCTGGCTTTCTGTTCCTCCTGATCCAGCTCCGATGGCTGACGATCATTCCAGCCTTTAAAATTATTCCTCAGACTGAACTGTGCTCCATTGGTCCCATCCCTGTCGAACAGTCTCTCTTCCGTGTACGCTTCGATCATAGTCTTGGCGCGTGTAATCGTGTTCATAAACTCTTTCTTTCCCTGGTAATTCAACAACGAAAGTCTCGTTGTAAAACCTAGAGCAAGCGCAAGTCCCGTCACTGTTGGAGGTCTCTGATTGATTACCACAGGATGTCCGAATTTATCAAATATAGGCTTTCCTTTATCATCTTTCAGGATTTCTCCTTCGCATTCTTTGAAATACGCATCTATTTTTGCTTCTATTTCTTCTTTACTTTTATATTTCGGCGGTCTTCCGACCGTCTTACCTGCTGCCATATGACCGCCTCCTTTTTTATTTTTTTACATGCAAAAAGGAGACCCATTGCTGAGTCTCCTTAACAAGCGTCCGGATTTGAACCGGAGTCCATGCAATATGCTGCTTCTCCCTCGTGAGCTACTGCTTGTTATTTCTATAGTGCCATGTCTTCTGTACTATGTCAATCATTTTTAATTCTTTTGGCGATGGTATGTAATCGCCCTTTTCGTTATGAAAATAGCCTTTATGCGTATGTGGCTGTTCTGCTTTGCCATTAATATAATGGCTGTGTGTCAAATCAATTTGTTTAACTCTTTTCTCCTGCTTATTATAATATGTTATATGTTTCACAACGTTATTTCCGTCTACAGTCGCATAAATACGTCCATTCGTCATTGTCTCCATTGGTGCAGTTGTAGCTTTGCCATTGTATTTGACATACTTAATATTTCCTGACTGGTACAAAGTTTCGTATTCTGTGCCGTATTTCTTTCCCTTATCACTCATTCCACGGGAAGATCCTCTACCACCCATTGCATTTCGCCTCGCTAAACCGTTCCTGAAATGCTCGGATCCTGATAATATTTCCTTTGCACTCCTCCGGTATATTTCCATAGAAGATAATAGTTTCCGGTTCCAGCCGTTTTATCATTTCTTTATAACCAGATATGAACAACTCTTTCGCCATCTTGCTGTTCTGTGTTCCAACAGAAGATACTCCTACTATACCGTGTGTAGGTTCTCCATCAAAACACCATTCATAAGAATCTGGGGTGCTCCATCCTATTGTCGGAATCACCGGAACGCCATTTTTCTGGAGATATGCCCCGATCCAGTGCTTTCGGTAATGATTATAAATCTGAATAGCTTTTGGAAAATCTGTGTACATAGAAAAATCCGGTGTCATTACGCACCGGAACTGTAGCAGCATATCCAAGTATCTATCAGGACTGTTCCATAAACGTTGGAATTGATAGTCATCTAAGAAGAAATGAACGCCTTTATTTTCTCTGTTCTTTGCAGTTTTCGCATAATTGAATCCAATAAATTCCTCTGGCAGACTAATCTGTGTAGGTTCTATCTTTGGTATGCCGTATTCACCGATTCCTAAGAAAATATATTTATCTAAGTTTTCATAGGCCATACTGATCAGCTCCGTCTTCTGCGATTTACACGATTTGCCGTTCGTTCAGTTCTGGAGCCTCTGGACATTATTTTGTTCGACACATCATGATGATCAAGGAAACGTTTTGTTGCTTCTTTGTCTACCTTATATGCTTTTCTTTCTGCTGCACGTTCAGAAGGTGACACACTTCTTACAGATGCACCATTAGCTTGTACTCTCCTACGCATTTCTGATGCACTCATATTTAATGGTGTTGGCTCGGGAGTTCCTCCGATTCCTCTCTGATAGTAATTTATTCCATTCTTACTGGTGAAGTAATATCTGGTAGTTTCTCCGTCTTTTGTTACATCCATTCCGGAATAGCCTCCAGCACTTCCCATGCGGCTGCTTCCACCTCTTCCTCCCATATTTTCACTTCCTCTCTGTGTAGGTTTAATTTAATGGACATTCTGGGATTCGAACCCAGGGCCGATCGGTTATGAGCCGATTGCTCTGACCTGCTGAGCTAAATGTCCGTATATAGAAAGGCACCCCGAAGGGTGCCTTTCTATATACTGTGTATATCAATTACTATTTACGTATCAGATACTACTACTTGTCTTCTAAATTTTCCATTATTTCAAACATTTCAAACGTTGAACTAGGAGAGTTTGCAGTTACTTGAAAAATCTTATATTCCAGATACTTAAGTAAATTAACTTTTTTATCAATCAAATAGGTTAAATCAGTATCAGAACATGTAATTAAAATTTTTTGCACAGATGAATTTTTATATGTCAAATAATGTTCTCTTGATATTTGAAAGCACGTAGATGTTGCATCTATACGTCCAAACACAATTCCTAATTGTGCAGCATTTGTGTCCATAATGCTTTCTAATTTATTACAATAAGTATTATTGGGTTTATTTTCAGGTTCATTTTTGCACTCTATAATAAAATATGGAGTTAAATATGAAAATACAGTTAACATCATAGGCTTTAATCTACATAATAAGGTGCAATCAAATTGATTAGTACATGTCTTTATTTCATTTGTTCCGCTTACTCCTTTGATATTTTTAAATATCTCCAATACCAACGCTTCAAGAGCACGTCCTTTTGCAGTAGTATTTTTTCCATAATCCAGATCTAACCTTTCTCTCATTTTTTTAAATTTATTATATGCCGATTCGTCTGGATTATAAAACATTTTATAAATGTCCTCTTCATTACATGCCAACGAATCAGCTTTGGTAAAATTTATTTCATCTTTACCAACTAACCCTAAGCGTTGCTCAATTGCCCTAGCAATTTCATCTTCAGTTGCATCAGGTTGTTCTATTACTTTATATGCTACATAAATATCGTCAAATGTAATCTTTTTTTCTTCTTCACATTCATCACAAAATACAGGGTTCAATAGAACTTCAGCAATTTCATCTTTTGAAATTATTTCAAGATTATAATCACAGTCCGGACATTTTACTAAATAATATTTTTTTAATATTCCTACCTTCTCAGTATATTTTAATATACTTTCTGCTACTGCATATTTAACTCCAAATTTTGCAGACACAAATGATGCAGTAATATGTTTTTGATTATTTACAGGTAAGGTTGCAAGCCAGTAATCAAAATCATTCACAAAATCAGGATCTAGAACTTCCGTAATTTTCAAAAATTGTTTGTAAAACATTTTGTATATCAGCCTCCTCTGCATATTGTGTTGTCTTTACATAACCATAATTTTTGTTCGTTCCTAGCTGAACTACTAAATAATTACATTTTGGAAAATATTTTTCGTTCTTTCGCTTATAAATTAGATTAAGTTTTTTACACATTTTACTTTTTACAACAGATTTTTTACTGTCAAAAAAGGCCTCTGTACATTGTAATGGAATACTTTTATCAGAAGTTGTATCTATTTTTGTTAATTCAGTATCATCATCCGCACTTACTTTTATTAAATATGCAGGTCGGTCTTCTTTAAATACACTTTCATTATTTCCATTTATAGAAACAAATTTTTCCACAAAAATACGTGCATCTAAAAGTGCTTTTGGTACATTTCTTATGTCAAGATCAAGATTAGAAAAAATACGATTCACAAAATCTTTTATAATATCTTTTTGCGAATCTACCTGTTTGTTGACCTCCTCTGGTGTAAAAGAATATTTTTCATATATATTATATAACATTTGTGAATTTATACTTTTAACACGCCTTGGACTTTCATCGGTTGACAATTTTAATGCTGTGATAATTTCATCTATTGTATCTACAGCATATGTCATTGTATCCATCTTTTTTCCAAATATCATATGGTTATTTTCATCATATGGATACAATGTTGACTTAGCTTTACCTCGACTAATAATAAAACCATTTTCCATATATATTTCAATAAATACAGGAAATACCGTAGTATCTCCTAATTCGCCAACATTTCCATATAAACACAATTTAGAAAAAGTAAATTCTATTTTTATGACTTCATCCATATTATTTGTAATAATATTATAATCAATCATTGTGCTTTTTCCAGTATTAGTATATGTTAATATATTCTTTTTCGGGCAATCAGGATATTGCTCTTTGATTTTTGCCTCAACTAAAGCCGGATTTCTATGCCATTCCTCAAAACCATATACTTTTTTATAGCAAATTTCTTTACTTCCCTCTTTAACAACTTTTAAAATCCATTCAACGGTTTCTTGTTCTTGTTCATCACTTTGTTCAGAATATTTTTTATTGCATTAATATAATCAGCTCTGTTCTCTACAAACTTTAAATCGTGTTCTTTTAAAAAACGTCTCATTATAGGATTTTGTAAATAATCATCTCTACTAAGAAAATCTGGTATTTTCATATTAGTCCCCCATAAAATATAATTTGCTTAAATCATACTCCATCATTTGACATTTTTCAACAAACAATGTTTCTGATTCATATCTTATAAGGTATTTACATTATAGAACGTTTGTTCTTATATGTCCATACTGGAAATTTACACAAAAAGAACCTCGTAATTTCTACGAAGTTCTTTCTGTAAATTATATTTAAGGGATTACTGCTGCCAGGGTGTAGGCTGACTCTGGCAGCTTGTTGCAAGAAGGAGCCTCGTCGTCTCTGCGCCTTTGGCTTCTATTGTATTGTATAACGATAATTCCGATATAAACGATATTTTTACTTGATCTCGCATTTTTTCAAATATGTATCCCTGATATAAAGCCTTGGATAATCCGGACTCTGTGAATATCCTGTCTTTTCTGCTATCTTCTCCCAGGTCAAACCCTGCTGGTAAAATGCCTTAAACACATATCTGGTCTGTCCATCTTCAATGTTCTGAATCCAGTTGTCCACTGCTGCCACCTGCTCATTTTTATGCTCATAGGTTCTCTTTCTTCTATCATATCGCTCCTGATCAAATCCAACTACGCTTTGAGGTCTGTTGATTCCTGTTCTACCGTCTAATATCACACTGTTCCCCAGCCCAGCCTCCCCATTCTTCATTTCATCTAATTCCAGGCCAAGAATCGGTATTTCCCTCTTTAATTTTTTGTAATTGTCCAGAAGCTTCCTGGTAATCTTAATCTCGTCCACTGGCATCATCCCCTTTCGATGCTTTTAGCCGGGAACGTGTGTGCTCCCGGCTTTCTCTGCATTTCTTTTATTTATCCGCGATCACGGCATCCGCTCCCTGGACTGTAACCCAGCCATTTTTGTAATGCGCTTCTGCTTCCTTCATTTTGATCAATTCATCTGTAATGGATGCACTGAGTTCTTTATTAGCCTCTGCCTGTGCTTTTGCCTTGGTTTTTGTGTTTTCTGCTTCAGCTGCTGCTTTAACCTTAGCTTTCTTTGCGTCTGCCTCTGCCTTGGTCAGTTCGATCTGAGCGTCCGCTTCTGCCTGGAGCTTCTCTGTTTCCTTCTGGACTTTTACTTTTTCCTGCTCTGCCTGCGCCTGCTGTTTTTCCTGCAGGGCAGTAACACGATTATCAATGGCCTGTTTCAGCTTTTTATCCGGATGCACGTCCACGATGGAAGCATCCAGAACTTCAATGCCATACTTTTTGTGAAAATCCTTATTAAGATATTCCGTGATGGCATTGTTCAGTTCGGATCTATTTCCGGAATAGATATCCATCATGGAATAATTCGTTGTAATCTCCGAGATTTTTGATTTCAGAACAGTTTTTACACGATTTTCAATGATATCTTCTCCATCCATTCCTTTGAAACGTTTGTATGTATCAATCACCGTGTCCGGATCATATCGGTAACTCATCTGGAAAGATACTGCAATGCTGGCATCGTCTGATGTAGCCACTTTAAAAGAATCATCCTCTTTACTGCCGTCCCTTTTGTCCTTTGTGAGAACGAGAATCTCGTTACTGGTACTGAATTCCTTTACTTTGTTCATCGGTGCGATAAAATGCATTCCCGGGGTGAGTACTGTATCCTGTACTCCATCTTTGTAATTGTAGACGATACCAACTTTACCTGTGCCGATAAGATCCATTCTTGATACTGTGTATCCTCCACCAAGAACTGCTACTGCTGCCACGATTCCGATAATAATCTTACTTTTCATTTTTGTTCTCCTTTTCTTTGATAGCTTCTTTTACTTTGTTGTATGTTTTATCTTCAATCTCAAACTTCTTCTGCTGCCGTCTGATTGACAGGAGCACTCTGCTTCCTATCCAGATCAGTGCCAGGGCTGCGGCTCCGAACACCATGCCGGAACCAAGAAAAATTACCCACATCGTTCTCACCTCCTCTGTGGCCATTCTTTTCCTGTTTTCTTTTCTCTTATCACTGCCACCTCTAATCCTAAACGACCAGCTATATTGTTGAGTAAGCAATAGTCGTTATAGACGTGTGTCGGCATCCGGCTGGCCCTCCGGATTGCTTCTCCTTCTGTTGGTGCTGGGTAACCTTCGTTGTTTTTATAACTCATTGTTGTTCACCTCCTCCCAGTCAAGTGCTTGACCTTACAGTCAATCTTCTTCCTCCAGGCAGTTTTCTCCGAAGATCTTCATGAACTGCTCCCTGCTGCCAATCTTGCTTTCAAAAGCTCTTTGTGCGATCCGTTTCAGTGCATAATTGACTTCTCTGTATTTATGAGCTGATATCCTGCCTTCCTTGTGATGTTGAGCGCACAAATGTACGGTAAGGCCATACCAGTCTGAATTCTTCCGGTTTCCGGATCCAAAGAAAATATGATGATTTTCTACATTTATGTGACTACCGCATATGTAACAGGTTCCTTTTTCATCTCCGTCAATGATACTTCTTTTTTGTTTCTTGCAGAGATACTTCCCCGGTTTGGGTTTCTTTCTTTTTTTCTTCCCCTGTTTCGGGAATGCTAAGTTGTCGTAATTCATTTTCTGCGTGTCCGAATCGGACACCCTCCTTTCCCCTGCCGCATTTCTGACAGGCTCGTGCGGCAGGACTGATGGGTTTATATGTTAATCGGTTTTTTCGAAAACACCCTTAATCATTCCAGTGGATCTCTATCTTGATACTTAGCCATTCTTCTGTACCTCCTTCAGAAATTCAATCAACTCTGTTTCTGAGTTCGGGTATTTGTGATATTTCGAATGGTATGTCCATTTCGATACGCCCCCAGACCTTTCCGGTTCCGGTCCGCCTACAAGATGCAGGAAATATGGTTCTGTTGGTACCCACCAGCTTTCTTCCTTTGGCTCTGGATCGTATTCTTCTGCTATCAGACGGGCGCCATTATTGAAATCGTACTTGTAGTACCGTGCTCCAATATGAGGATCTGTGTACCAGAGTCCCCAGGATTTGTATTCTCTCAGCCACTGTTTACGCTGATCATTGTTTCTCATCTCTGGAAGAGGCGGCTGTTCTGATTCTTCCGGTTCTTCCTGGCAATCTTCTACAAGATTTTTGATAATTCTCAGCCCACCAACAATAAGCTGATGTTTCAAAATTATTTTCGCAGGGAGTTTTTCATCTGCAATTGCAAGGTAGTCCTTTAAATCCTGTTCTGCATCTTCTAAAAAGTCATTAATAGCTATTAGCGACGGGATTGGAATGTCTTTTAAGTCTTCCGGCCACGCATCAGGGATTTTATCTGTATTCCTCAGATGTTTTACCATCTCGGTAAGGTCACCGGAATGGTCTTCCTGCTGCTTTTCATCCGGTGTTTCTGCTGCCGACTGGCAGCTCTTTTCCGAAATCCACCCACAATAACTGTTGCAATTGTCCGGACACTGAGAACAACAGGTATATTTTTCATTACAATAAGCTGCTGCTCCACACAATCCAGATCCGGATTGGCCGGTGATACATTTTGCCGGACCTGATACTTCGTTATCCTTCTTTTTCGGTTTCTCCGGTATGTCTACAGATGTCATCTTGACCGGTTTCCGTTTCTTTCCAAACCGCTTTATCAATTCATGAGCCAGTTCATTCCAAGTAAAGGCACATTCCATGTAACTTCCAGGATTGAACATGATTCCGGTTGAATTTGCCTGATAATTGAAATTACCGTTCCTGATTCTGACATCCTGATACCTGGCTTCCAGTAAATAAGTTATCGCGTTTATCTCACATGTAAGAACCCGTTCTTTATCCCCTCTGTTCAGGGCTTCGAAAAAGCGTTCTATCTGCAGTTCCGGTGTGATTGGAATCTCGTTCTCCGGCGGCCGGTTCTGTCCAGTTGCTGTTTCAATAGTCATTTTTCCTGGCATGTATTCCAGATGCTGATCGATACTGTCCAGGATCTGTTCTTCCTGTTGCGCCGGCGCAATAACTTCTACTTCCGGAGGTTTCCTGATTGCACGGATTTCCTTTGCACTCATTTCCGGTTCAGCTTCTTCTATCTGATCATCTGTCAGATACAGCATCTCCTGCAGCTGGCTTTTGTTGAAATCCTTGTATTTATCATCCAGGATAGGGCTGTTTCCATCTTTGGAAAACTTGTCATTCATTGCCATCCAACGGCTTGCTGCTGACTTTTTGATTCCATACTGGTCTTCCGCAAACTCCCAGATACTGCTATATCCACCGTCCCGGAATAATTCACGGTCCCGAATATATTTCATATAATATTCGGCAGCAATAAAGCTTCTGGACATGGTTTTGATATTTGCTGAAAGAAGGTTCTTCACATCATTCAGAGACATGTCCATTTCATACCATTTGCTTTCTACTACGTCCATTCTTTTCTCCTACACCTTATTCTCTGATTGTTTCATACAGGTTCTTTTTCTCGTTATATTTCATTGCTACTGGCTGCCCGCAATCTATGCAATTTAAATCGAACATTTCTGCTGTCTCATTTGTGAAATATCTGATTCTTTCGCCACATTCGCAGTTAAGGAATACAGGTTTCAGCCCTTTCAGTTCTGTTCGTTCTCCGCATTCTGCACATTTGTAAAAGCTTAGTCCTGCTTTTGTGAAAAAACTTTTTTCTGCCCCGCATTTACAACGGATATGCAGAAAGCCTGAATATCTTCTTTCTTCGCAATGTACGATCTTGTTCAGCTTATCTGTCTGTTTTTTTTTCTGGGCTTTCCATGATATTTACAGCCGGAACGCTCTGCACCATTTCTGCTACTTTCTCTTTGAACTCAGGATTCTCAACAGCTGCCACATCGATCAAAAACACATATTTATCCAAGATTTCAGTCAATGGCCGGAACATATATCTGCCATTATCTTTTTTGGTTGCAGCTAAAACTCTTTTTCCTTGCTGCACCTGCTTCAATGCCTTTTCCAGCTTTGTTTCCTGTAACATCTTGCTCCTCCTCTTATCCCATCACACCTGCTAGGAACGCTCTCTGTTCCGCAGCAGCTTTCTTTTTTCGGATGCTCTCTTCCGGCATCCTCAGTTCTATGCTTGTCTTGATGATCCTATCTCTTGTCCTGGCATCTACGTTCAGGGTGTCTGTGCTCATGTTCGATGTGTAAATGGTGATGTTGCCATCCTCCATTCGCCGGTTGATCAGACGGAACATCTCCTGCTTCTGCCAGTCCTTGTCTGCTTGGGCTCCGATATCATCCAGGACCAGGATTCCGCATTCCCGGTATATCTGGCTCGGATCCTCTTCGCCCCGCTCTCGTTTGTAACTCTGGCCTACAGCGTCAATGTAATCCGGAGCTGTCACAAACCGCATGGACAGATCGTATTTCATCATCACGGATTTTGCCAGGCAGCAGGCCAGGAACGTCTTTCCGCTTCCTGGAGTCTTACTCCAGAGGTACAAGCCCTTACCAGCTCTCTCCCAGTCTGCAAAGTGACCTAGGAAGCTATGGCACAGATTCTGCATCTTGTCCATGTCACACGCATATGCTCCGAAGTCGAACTTTCCCAGATCAGCATCATGATACTCTTTCGGTGTACCGGTCCGGTCAATAGCCCTGTGACCGCCTTTGCACCTTGGGCAGATCCGTGCGTATGTAACTTCTTCCGGCACCCCATAGTCAGTCACTGTGGCTGTATACAGTTCCCAGCCCATCCCGTGACATACCGGGCATTCACCAGAGCTGGACTGAGTTTGTTGGTTCTGGCTCATCCTTAATCACCTCTCTACGATCCTGCCTGGACCAGTTGCGGACAGCAGCTCTCCAGTCTTTCATTTTGTTTTTGCCAACCATCCAGCCTTTGCTTTCGTAAAAGTCAATGAATCTCTGAGCATCTACCTTGTACCCATTCTCCCGGCAATATCCAATCACATTCTCCAGGGTGGGTGGCACGAAGTGAGCTTTTTTCTCTGTATTCTCTTTTTTTACATTAACGTTTACATTAGCATTATCATTTACATTAGCATTTACATTAGGTTTTCTGTTTTCATAACCATTGGTTTTCGAATCAGAAACCATTGGTTTTTCTTTTTCATAACCATTGGTTTTCGGAGGACGTCCCCCACCAGAACCATTGGTTTTCCTTTTTGTGTTTGCATCAATCTGCGGCTTTGCCATATCGAAGATTATTCTGAAAAATCCGTCCTCTTCCGGTTCTTTTCCATCCAGACCATAATCCAGGATAGACCACAGAGCTTTCAGCTGTTCTTCCGGTGGAAGTCTCTTGATCGCACTGGAAAAGCTGCTGTAAAAAATCATACTGTCAGGCATCTCTTCCAGCCTCCCATTCCCTGTAAATCTTCATCCATTCGTCAAAAGGCATCGTCACCAGCCATTCACAGTGATTCTTCCGGTGGAACACTGCCGGAAGCTCTCCTGGCTTTCTGTCCCTCTTGGCCTGATCTATGGCATCGTATATGTTGAGTTTCTCTCTTCTTTTGACTTCGATGTGGATACCAGGAAGGCCAACCACATCCGCATCGCCGTTGGCTCCGCTGTACTGCTGTCCTCTCCTGGCCTTATAGCCATATTCCCGGAGCATGCTGGCCACTTCTCTTTCTCCGATCGCTCCTTTAGTTCTACTGTTCATGCTTTTCTCCTATTCCATACTGTTCATAAAGTTTCTGCTTTTCAAATGGTGTCATGATCTCGCTGTCCGGGATTCCTGACCATCTGCACTCATCGATCAGACCGCTGATCAGCCGTGCCATCTCTTCTGTGTTGTAGGTGCTCGACCCTCGCAGAAGGAGATATATCCGTTTTGTCTGTCCTTTCATGATCGTGATCTTCGGGGATAGCGCCAGATGATACTCCATCTTGTTCAGAATCTCTCTTTCTGTCTGATCTGTATCGGGAAGTGGAACAGCGATCAGCTGTCCCTCTACCCTTTCATACTGGCCGTAATCCCGCAACATCCGGTTGTGGGCTTCAGCATTGCTCCATCCGTGGATCCTAGCCAGTTTGGTCAGCAGACACCAGTAATAGGCGTTAGCATCCAGGGAACGTTTTTCCCTGTGCTGCTTCAACTTTACATCCACCTCTTTCCCTGAGAATGTCTGAAGGGCTTCTTCTATGTTCTGATTGGTCGAAAAGGTAACATTCCAGTTACCAGTCACCAGATCTCTGAACATAGAAGCTATCCTGCCTTTAAACTCCATAATTTATTCCCCACAGTTTTGCTGGAAATACTCTCGGTTCTTCTCGGACATGATTGCTCTGAACTGTCCAAATGTCAGCTCTTCTGCCTTCCTTACTTTATAAGCCTTCAGGACTTTTTCCTCGCTGATTCCTTCTGTTTTGAAGTACCGCCTCATGGATGATATGTCCACCTGAGTGATCCTGGTTGCTTCAACTTTCTTTGCTTCCTCTGCAGCCTCTTTTTCTGCTTTCTCTGCATCGAGCTGGGCACTGGATATCTTGTCCGGATCCTCGCCGGTTGGAATTGCAAAGGTACGAAGCATCATATATTTATAGGCATATGTCATAGCCTTTCCTACGCCTTTATCCTGCGTATCAGCTCCTGATCCGGAAGAGACCACGTCAATATGCTCGTCCGGATTCTCTGTGTTTACGATCCGGTATGTAACATCCACAATGGAAAGAGTTCCCTCACGTCTATGGGCCTGCGCTACCGGAAAGATCACAAGTCCCTGCTCGATCAGCTTCTCTCTTACTGTAGAAGTAACCTTTTCTTCGGATATGGCCTTATACTTTGTGTTCTTAAATTCTACCTTGTCGTCTTTGGAAAGGTATGAGACACCTTTCATAACTTCCAGCATCTTCTGATAAATGTTCATCCTTGTACCTCCTCAAAAAAACAATACAGGTTGTCTGATCCATCGCCTACAGCCGGAGTTGTTCTTCCTCCAGGAAGCCATCCGCCGGCGGCGTGGTACTCAATCCGGTTCAAAGCCATCTCTGGGTTTTCGTAATCAAGGATTGGATCATCTCTTTTCTGAAGCTCCTGTAGGAGCTCATTGATACATTCCGCTATCTCCGAACTGTGCAGATGCTTCAGTGCTCTCAACTGCCTTCTTCTAAAGCTTGCTCCACCCAGCTTAACAAGATAACGTTTGCATTCATCCGCCTCGTCTACCAGGAACTTTCCGTTTGATACAGTAAACAACTTTCCCTCTGCAAGAACACTAAGCGTTTTGCTTTCACTGTCATAGTTATATGACACACTGGCATCTGTTTTAGTACTGATTTCAAGCACCAGATCAAGAATTTCTTTCATTTCGTTTTCAAACATTGATTTTCCTCCTGCATTTTTGTATAATGAGGACGTAATATTCGGGAAATACTACGTCCATTGGGCCCTAGGAGTTGCAGCTCCCAGGGCTCTTTTTCTTTACTTTTTCTGATATCCACTCCCCACCACAGCCACGAACGCCACCTGCCAGAACAGTCCGGCCATCAGGAACATCTCTCCCGGGTTTCTCCACTGCCAGATTGGCAGGTTTGCCATGCCGATGGCTATGAAAGCGGATATGATCGCATCTCGTTTCATTTGTCCGTACCTCTTTTCTCTCTATCCCACTTCTTTTCTTATGTAATAATCGTTAATTATGCGGGATACATTATCAATGATTCTCTGATTATCTTCTGGTGTGTTATCTTTGCAGTAATCGTCATGGATCCGGATTACTCCTCCGGATCCGTTTTTGATTTCTTTGATAACTGCCATCTAGTTCACCTCCTGCTTTATCGTATGAAGATTGTGTTTATTGTGTTTATAGAATTTTTACTACTTTGTCGAACGCTTTTTCTTGTATTTTCGACAGTACACTCCTATTCTGTATATACAGGGTACTGGCATGCCCGAGTATCTAAGAAAGGAGCGTCGTTTATGGAACCTATTTCAATAAATGTCAATGGATATGACACTTACTTTACTGAATGTAAAGATTCTGCCGGAAATTATCTTTTAATTGCCATTCCGTCTAATGCTGGCAAAGATATTTCCGAAATCTGTGGAACAATCATAAACGGTCATTTCATCAAAATGATTGATTATGCTGTCTCCAATAACATTCGTTTTATCAAAGCTTATTATTGATAGCGACTGTGATATGTCCATGCTCTTCATAGGGCTTGACTTCTGGATTAAACATTTTCTGTATAGGCCATCCGTCAGGCCCTGGAAGGGTTACGATAACCGACTTCTTTACTTTCTTTCCATTGACTTCTAATATATCTTTATCGAAATCAATCTTGATTGAACGAATTTCCATCTCAACTCACCTCCTGCTCTGACATAAATATTGACTTTCTACTGTTTCTCTCCTATTCTTTTCTTACAGACACTGGCATGCCTAAATACTTAAGAAAGAAGGATACAAATCATGTCTCTTAATGAATTTATTTCTAAATTGACTCCCTCAGATATTATTCAAATTCTAGGAATAATAGCATCGTTCTTAACCGCGTTTGTTGCAATTGTCATTTCTTTAGTAACTATGCGGCAGAATTCAAAAATGATTGAAGAAAGTTCTCGCGCAATTATTTCTATCTATCCTCAATCCATAAACACCGGAACTCCTATGTTATTTATGGTTATAAAAAACTTTGGCAATTCCCCTGCTATTATTAGTAAATTTGATTATGATTATGATTTTACCGATTGTTACAGATATCGCTCGGAACGAGATTATCTGAAAGATTTTATTGGCTCTTCCTTAGCTCCTGGGCAATCCCGAATATGTAACATTGACTACACAAAAATAACTCGTCCTGTAACATTTTCTTAGAGTATCAGTCAGGTTCCAAAAAGTACCAGGAAACGCTTACTGTAGATTTACGAGCCGGTGTAAACATTCCTGTCCCCAAAACCGCTACATCAGGAAAAGAACTTCAAACCATTTCTTACACTCTGCAAGAAGCGCTGCAGAAAAATCTCTAAGAAATTTTTTGTATAGTACTAAATTCCCCCAAAACAGCTTTAGTCCTTTCCAAAATTATCTTGGCTTCATCACAAGACAAACCATTTTCGGAGAACTTGTTCACTATCTCTGCCACAAGTTCTCCTATTTTGTCTCCATCTAAAATTTTTCCATTGTTTAACTGAACACTTTGAAATATCACTTTCGTTTTACCTCCTATCCGGCCTTGCGGGCCTCAATGGTTATTCTACAATCCTTCTTTCCTGTGATACTGTTATAATATCTTTCATAAAATGCTAATCAGCTTTCTCATCTTCAAATTTTATGTTTCCAATTACTTCCCCGATAAGCTTTTTTGTAGAGTAAAATGTACAAACTAAAATAAGAAAAAACATTTTATGAAACCACCAGCACGCCGAAAAAACAGCTAACGTCAGCATAGATGAAAGTAGTGATATCCACACTTTCTTTGAAATAATTACCTTTTCTTCTATCTCAGACTCCTCCCTTCTGGTATTTGTTTCTGTGTTGATGTTTTACTTTAATTTTCTTTTTACCGGTAAAATGATTAAAATTATTTGGTGTACTCATTGACTTTCCCTGCTTTCTTTCATATTCTTGTGATATAGGTACTGGCATTTCCTAATACATACAAATGAAAGGAATTCTGCTCATGAATTTACAAAAACTTATCAAAGCAACTCCTCTTTCCCCAGATTGTCCTAAAAAAAGCTTTGAAATCGAACTACCAAGTCAATGTCCAATATGTGATACAGCTTATGGAGAATTTCCAAAGTCAAGTTTTTATATCTCCGATTACTCTGGGAGCTTTTTATACTCGATTTTCTTTTGCCCGCATTGTCAGCAATGTTTTATGGTAAAATACTCTACTTTTTCCGTGTCCCCTGGTTTCGCAGATGTCGGGCAAATAAAATGTATATATCCAAGACCTTCACACATTACAAATTTTCCTGAACAGCTTAAGCAACTTTCTCCACAATTTGTTAAAATTTACAATCAAGCAGAGTTAGCAGAAGCCGCTGGTTTGACTGAAATATGCGGAATTGGATACCGAAAAGCCCTAGAGTTTCTCATAAAAGATTACGCCATTCATAAAAATCCTGATTTAAGTAATGAAATAAAAAATAAACCGTTAGCTAAATGTATTGATCAATATATAACTTCCGATTCAATCATTACGCTCGCAAAACGTTCTGCTTGGATTGGAAATGATGAAACACATTATGTCCGTAAACATGAAGAACTTAACTTTACCGATATGAAAACTTTTATAGAAGCTACCCAGTATTTCATTTCCATGAACCTTGTTGTTGAAAAAGCAGCTTCTATACCAGCCAAATGATTTACTTATCAATAGTTTTAAAATCTATTGATAATTCAAATTTTTCCAGCCGGTTGATTGTCTTGTACAGTTGATCGGCTTCTTCTTTTGCCTGTTTTATTAACTTTCTAAATTCTGGCAAATTCGCAACTTCAATACGAAGCCTTCCTGTATGCAAATCTGCTTCCTCGATATAATACCCTTCCATCTAAACCGCCTTTCTCTGATCGTCTGAAAAAATAATTGGATTAACACCAAGGTGATTGCACAGGATCAGAAATTCATCTACCCGCAAATCTCGATTTCTTTTTTCATTGAAAAGACTGTCGTACAATGCCATGTACGGAATATGAGTTTTTCTTGATATATCTGACAGGTTAAATCCTTTCTGTCTGATATACTCAGAAACTCTTTTTGTTGCTCCATCCATTTTTTCACCTCTTTTCTAAGTATCATATTGACTTGAATACAATATTTTTTCGTGATAGAATCTTTCTTGAAAGGATGTGATCTATGTTTGAAAAAATATTTTAAAGACACAAGCAATCTCATATCATTTGCATTAGGTGCAATACTGTCTTTTGTATTTTTTATTTTTAACAAAGAAATGAAAGTACCTATATGGGTTTTACTGATTGTCGTCTTCTTTCTCACAATCACTATTTGGCTTCTTGTGAAGTCACGAATAGAGTTGAAAGACTTATCTCCAAATACTCACATTCAAATCATCGAATGTTCTCACAATGTGTGTATTTGCAAGCCAAATAGTCTGATTGCCTATGCGTCATGGGTCACTTTCTATCATTGTTCTGGAAATTACGAACATGTGATTGCTTATGGCAATGTTGAAACTATAACTCAAAGTGGTGCTATGCAAATAAAAGTATTTGCCATTGATTCTGAAGATCAAAATATCCTAGAATACATAAACAATGAAAAAGAAAATATTCTTATACGCCCAGCTCTTACAACAGAGGCTATCAACCAAATAACCAATTACATTTAGGAGGTGCTATATGTCTCAATACAAAGTAGTCGATGTAATAGATGATGACTATAAAATCGTTATAAATGCAGGCATTAATAAAGATGTTAAAAAAGGACAGCGTTTTCTCGTTTATGCCTTATCTAACCATGAAATTTTTGATCCAGATACTAATACTTCTCTTGGTTTTCTTGAGATAGTAAAAGGAACTGGTACGGTAATTCATGTTCAAGAAAAAATGGCTACCATTGAGTCAGATGTCTATGAAACATCTCAGCCTACAAAAATAATTCGTAAAAAATCTATTTACAGTTTAGGTACTACCGAAGAACACACCGTATCAAGAGAGCACATTGCCTTTAATAATCCTGAGATTGGCGATTTCGTTAAGCAAATATAAATTTAAAAATCAAAATCAAACTGCATCCAAAAGTCCATCCCAATATTGTGCTGATTGTCCGCTGGTTAAACTCTGTGTTTTGCCAGTGGATTTTTTTAAAATTTTCTCAACAATATTGGTAAGAATCTTATTTATTTTTCTTATCATTTCTCTCACCTCCTAGGCTGATTCTTTATGCTCTGTATTATTTAGTTTTCTAAACTTTTCTGGTAAAAAAATATGTCGGGATATCGCTCACATCTATTCCAAGAATATCACAAGATTTAAATATCTCGTCCTGCGAAAACTCAAGCTGGTTATTCAAACGCTGGCTTAATGACACTCTCCCAATGCCGAGTCGTCTGGCAAAGCGATCCTGCGTTCCGCATGTTTCTTTAATTTTTCCCCTGAGTTTGTTATATTCCCAACTCATGGATTCATCCTTCTTTCTGGTTTAGTTTTCTAAACTATGTTTAGTATACATCTTTCAATTTTCCATGTCAATACTCTTTTTTAGTTTTATAAACTTCTTGCTTGCTTTATATATATTATTGTTGTGTTTTCTAAACATTTGTGATACTATTAATTTATCGAAAGGAGCTTGAATATTATGAGTACTGCTTCAGAAAGAATAAAAGAAGGAATGATGTTAAGAGGATTAAAGCAAGTCGATCTTGTTGAAAAAACAGGTATCAGTAAAGGAGCTCTTAGTTCATATATATCTGGGCGCTATGTTCCGAAACAAAACAACACTTTTTTGATAGCCAAAGCATTAGATGTAAATGAAGCATGGTTAATGGGCGCAGATGTCCCTATGGAAAGAGTATCTAATAAGGAAGAAGCTGCTGCCCCCGATCCGCTTCCCTCCGATCAGCAGCAACTGAACGATATTTATTCCCAGCTTGACCGCCCGAATAAGAAAAAAGTCCTCACCTATTCCAAGAACCTGCTCTCCACCCAGCAGATGGAGGAAGCTCTCATCCCCAACGCCGCTCATGCTTTTAACCCGACTGAGGAAGAAAAGAAACATGCGGATGATATTATGAAAGATGATTCGTTTTGGGAATAAATGCTTTAATAAAGGTTTTAATGTTTTGGTAATATACTACTCTCTTTACTTGGAATGCCGAGTTATACTGTAATATTATATGTGGCAACCAAGATTAGTTGTTTGGAGGTCTCTTATGTCATTGTTTAATATTAATTATCATAAAATTGCATCTATAAATATATTTTCGTATCAAGAATACGATGTTTTTGTCAAGGCAATCTCTTGGATAATAAATGGAAAGCTTGATCTAGCTTATAGGTTGTGTTGTAGATTTAATGCCGAGGTGCAAGGGAATCCCGGATTAGGTTGTGATTGGACTACTCGGTGGCATAATGGAATTCCTTCACATTTAGAAACTATTTGTATTAACACCATGAATACTACTAATTCTTCCTTAGTTGCAGCAGGTGCTATTTATTTACAATTTTCAGGTGTATCAAGTAGAAAAGTAGCTATTTTTGCCAAGCGCCTATATGACGAGCACATTGTAACAGAAAAGATTTCGCTTGAGCAAATTCGGTATATTGATTCTCAAATTTCTTGTGAACGTCATTTTGATAGTTATAAAAAGTCCGGAATAAGATCATATATCTTCTCGGCCGTTCTCGATAATAGCACATGTCCTATTTGTGGAAATTTGGACGGACATTCTTTTTCTGTTTCTGAAAGAAAAATAGGGATTAATTGCCCACCAATGCACATTGGTTGCCGTTGTACAACAATTTCATCTCCTATTATGTCAAACGCAACAAGATGTATATGGAATCCTATAACCCATAAATCTGAAATTGTTCCATATATCAATTACGCAGAATGGTGTCAAAAATATAAATAATTTACCAAACACATTTTCAAACTGTTGAAAGGAGCTTTTTATTATGATGTATCCATTTATGACACTGAATGATGACACTGAAATTACACACTCTGAAATGAAAGCAGACGGAAAAGTCAAAGTTTACATTGAAACTCCTGATGAAAGGTACTGTTTCAAGCACGCCACCTGTTGGCTTCCTGGTTATGACTGGGAGGAAATCTTTCAATATTCAGATGAAGAAATTGACCGGTTCGATGAGATCATACATTCTATGGCTCATTTAATTATGGAATTTTCTCAGGAAGGAGGCTTCGACAATGCCTCAAATTTTTAGATTCGGTGAATATTGGATTTACTTTTGGACAAATGAAAGTGAACCATTGGAACCAGTTCATATCCACGTTGCAAAGGGCGCCCCCAAAGCCAATGCGACCAAAATATGGATAACCAGCACTGGCAACTGTTTGCTCTGTAATAATAATTCCCGGATTCCTAACCATACACTCCGCAATATTATGCGTATGATTGAAGCACGGCATGACGATGTTATACGTGCCTGGATAAAATATTTTGGAGAAATTCGTTACTTCTGTTAATAAAAAGGATTGATTTATTTGATCCATGAACAATTCAAACTTACTACCAGCCAAACCTCTTCTGCACTTAACATTGTTGAAGAAGTCGCTCCGGAACCGGATGAAATCGCTGCTGTAAAAGCTAAAAGAGCTGGTTCTACAGATTATGAGCCCGTTTTTTCTCAGGAAGATTTAATAAAGGAATTAGGGCTGTAATTTTATTTTGTAAAGAAACGGGTGATCTTATTGACCTACGAAGAACTACTAATTTTATCTGAATCAGAGAGCCTAATTGTTAAAGAAGCTCATATCCCTGGTTATGGTGGTCGATTATATAAAAATCGGATTGCCATTAACCAGGCTCTTCCTACCCAGGCCGAGAAATCCTGCGTACTGGCCGAAGAGATCGGGCATCACTGCACCACTACCGGAAACATCCTGGATCAGAGTGACACCATGAACCGGAAACAGGAATACCGTGCCCGGCTCTATGGCTATAATCTCCGCGTGGGGCTGATCGGTATCATTCAGGCATACGAAGCCTGCTGCCGGAATCTTCATGAAATGGCTGAGTATCTGGATGTGCCGGAGGATTATCTCATTGAAGTGATTGACTGCTATCGTTCCAAATACGGGCAGTATATCACTTTGGATAATTATATGATCTATTTTATTCCACAGTTAGCTGTGATGAGAATTGATCTTTTATAATAGGGGTGTCTTTTGTACTTTGTAAATAATTTGTGAAAAAAATGTATTTTATTTGATTTTATTACATATATGTAATATTATAGAGGTGTAAATGAATAAGGATGAAGCACTAAAACTTCTGGAAGAGTATTTGGGAAATTTTGCAATCCACCCTTTGTTTTTTAAAGAACTCACAGCTCTTCTTCAGAAAGATTTAAAAGGTAAGGAAAAACAATTTTTTGATATTCTCATTAGGCAATTAGGTTATCTTTCCTGTTATGGCTTGGCGATTGCAAGTATAGATAGCCACGAAAGACTACAGGGAGATGGTCATGATTTCTTTTCTATCCATTTGCAGAGACAGCAATTTAATATCCGTTTTCTTGTTTATATTGATAATAACGGGAAATCCTTTTTATTATCAGCATTCAATGAACGTGCTGGAAAGAAAGCAACTGACTATTCTCAAAAGATACCTACATTACAAGAACGTCTCAATTACTTTAAGGAGGGGAAATAAATGGATAAAGAAAAAAGCAATGATTTAAGCGTTCTTTTGTCATTGTTTGCTGATTCTATTACGCCCGAAGACATTATTTCAACAAAACTTATGTCTCAAATTTCATCCGCAATTGTCAAGGAACGTTTAAAATTACACATGACGCAGGCTGAATTTGCCAAACACATAAACGTATCTCAGGCTTTAGTATCTCGCTGGGAACGTGGTAACTGTAACTTTTCACTTAAGAAAGTAGCTGAAATTGCATCTACTTTAAATTTGGATGTAAATATCTCGTTTTGTAATGCTTCTTTAAAACTCCAAAGTAAAAGTCTGGATTACACAACGCCTGCTACTTTTACTAAAACTGTTTGTTACCAAGCAGATGCTCCTTCTTATTCTTCCAAAAGCTATATTTCAACTAATTCAAATCGAAACATTATTCAAACAATTCAAAAACAGGAGGTATATCATTATGCTACAGTTCGTTGATTCTTTTTATTGTGCTTACAATACCCAAAAAGGAAATTATGTTATCAAATTACGTCAGGAAGAGCCCATTGAAAACATTCCCGGTTCTGAACCAACTGTACAAACCAATGAAATTGCAAGCATTATCCTAGATAAAGAATGTGCTCTTACATTAGCTAATGCCATACTTGAATTTCAAGATCCGTCAGATAATGATTCTGATTCTTAAATATTTTTTTCAAATGAAGCAAATAAAAACCGCCCCAGTACGCCAATACCGGGACGGTGGTGGATCTCCGAAGAGATACCTGATTTCGCAAAAATATTGTATCATCTTCGGAGCGGCTGCACAACCAGAACATTTGTGTGGCCGTTATTTTTGTACCCATTTTCACATATTTTAAACCGAGGTGATATTATGAAGTTTTTAGATGTCGCGAAACTTTTAAATGTATGTATCTACCTGCGTAAATCCCGTGCTGATCGGGAAGCTGAAGCCCGTGGTGAGGGGGAAACTCTGGCCAGGCATGAACGTATTCTTCTTGATCTTGCCAAGAAACGCGGATACAATGTAGGTGCTATCTATCGTGAAGTTGTATCCGGAGAAACAATCTCTGCCCGGCCGGTTATGCAGCAGCTCCTTCAGGAAGTCGAAGCCGGAAAATGGGATGGTGTCCTGGTTGTTGAAGTAGAACGTCTGGCCAGAGGTGATACAATTGATCAGGGTGTAGTTTCAAGGGCTTTTCAGTTTTCAAATACATTGATCATTACACCTATGAAAACTTATGATCCTAACAATGAATTTGATGAAGAATACTTTGAGTTTGGTTTATTTATGTCCCGCCGTGAATATAAAACTATCAAGCGCCGCCTTACTGCCGGCCGTGAATCTTCTGCGAAAGAAGGCAAATATTGCGGAAGTAAACCTCCTTATGGCTATTCAAGAGTAAAACTTGAGGGTGAAAAAGGTTGGACCCTGCGTCCGCTTCCAGAACAGGCGGAAGTAGTCCGATACATATTTAACCTGTATGTAAATGGTGACTGTGGGCAACGGGTCGGAATGTCTAAGATCTGTCGCAAACTAAATGACACCGGTATAAAAACCATGGATGGTGGGCTTTGGACGGTCCCCCGCGTGCAGGCTATCCTCAGAAATCCTGTGTACGCAGGTATGATCCGATGGAACAGCCGTAAAGCAATACGTCATATCCAGAACGGAGAAATTGTGATATCCCGTCCTTTTACTCAGGATCACATCCTTGTCGAAGGACGCCATCCGGAGCTGGTATCCAAAGATCTCTTTCGGCAGGCGCAGGAGATCGTAAATAAAAATCCAGCGCGTCCGGTTACATCCCTGCACGTTCTCCGAAATCCTCTGGCAGGCATTATATACTGCGGAAAATGCGGTCATGTTATGACCCGAAAAGCCCCCAGCAAGAGACAGGGTGACTTACTTCAATGCGCCTATAGTTCCTGTGACAACATAAGCAGCAAACTTCCACTTGTCGAAAAAGCTCTGGTTGATGGGATCCAGGAGCTTGTAAACGGATATAAGCTCAATGCCAATACGTCTGAGCAGGGACACCTCTGTTCCATATCCGAAAAGGAAAAAATGATCCAGAAAAAGCAGGATGAGATTGAGAATTTAAGAAAAAAGAAAGAAAGGCAGTATGATCTGCTTGAGCAGGGCATTTATTCTACAGAAGAATTCCTTGAGCGTTCCCAGAATACTGCCAAAGAAATAGCTGACTGCGCTAACTCCATCAATACTCTGCAACAGGAGATTCAGTATGAGCAGGCTCTTTATCTTCAACAATCTTCTTTTATTCCAAAATGCGAAAATCTTCTTGCAAATTACTGGTCCTGGGACGTTTCAACAAGAAATCAGTTTCTCCGTGAGTTAATAGAAAAGGCGGTTTATACAAAAGATACAAAAAACACATGGAAAAACGGTGATAATATCTCATTTTCTTTGGATATTTATCCGAAAATTCAACGAAAATAGTGTATGGTAGGATTTATGCGCCAGCACATTGGCCCGTATCGTGTCCTCCGGCCAGGTTGCGTAGATCTCACTGCTGGCCACGTTTTTGATATAATCCTTGTATCTTACATAATAATCCTGTGCAGAGGTATCCCCTACCGGTCCGTCATGGACTACGATATATTCCGGGATCACCACTTTGTTTAATACGATCTCGCCGGTTTCATTTATCGGCTTGATCTCTGCTTCTGGATTTTTGGGAGGATATTCCCCAAAAAGTGTATGGGGTCCGATGACGATCCGCTGATAATCCACTCCATTACCCTGCTGTCTGCTAAGGGATGCTCCCTGCCTGGCAATGGAATAGGGAAGAACTTCTGTCCCGGCTATTTCTTTTGGTGTAAAACCCTCTGCACTGATCTGAACTGTGTATTCTGCATAGGGCTGCTGCTCCACCGGTTTCATGCTGTATTCCAGCGGAGGAGCTGCCAGTTCCAGCATCGGCGTTCTTCCGGAGGAATCCGTGTGAACTTCTTCGATCACATTGTCTGGGACTCCTGTGTACGAGATCCGCACTGCAGCATTTTCCACAGGACGGTTACTGGCACTGTCCAGCACCGTCACCTGCAGCTGTCCCTGATCCGGCATATCCTGCTGCATTGAAATATAAGAATGATTTTTCATAAACAGAGGCTCCTTTTTGTGCCTGAAAACACACTGGTTCTCTGCTAGTATATGTACAGAATCTCAAAATGCCATATCTCCTACTGTGCTTCTTCCCACTAATCTTCCGCATCCTGGATATCATCAATCCATGTATTCTTCCGCTTTTTCATAGCATTCCCTATTCTGTTTTTCCTTAAATTCCTCATTTTTAATCTGGATTGCTTCTTCTGCCTTTGTAGCCAGAAAAGGAACTGCTATAACAACTGCTATCAATGCCGCCAGTATTAAAATATCCTTTTTCAAATTTATATATCTCCCTTTACTCTGATGCCTTTATTATATAATAAATATCTGCACAAAAAAAGTGCTGTATCATCTCCTCACAGATCATACAGCACTTGCTAGTTATTGTTCACTCCGTTCTCAGCAACACTTGATATTTACCTTCTTCCGCCAGATATCAGAATATCTTCAGAATATCATTATACATAACGATAACCATCAACGCCATCAGAAGCATCAGTCCCGCAAAATGGATCATGCCTTCTACCTGACGGTTTACCGGTTTTCTCCGGATCGCTTCTGCCACCAGAAATACCAGCCTTCCTCCATCCAGCGCAGGAAGAGGAAGAAGGTTCATCACTCCCAGGTTTGCAGAAAGAAGAACTGCCATATTCAGCAAATTCATCCAGATCATCAGCGTTCCCTCACTCTTGGACTGTTCGTAAGTGTCGCCAATGGCATCCACAACACCCACAGGACCACTTAAGTCTTTCATTCCAAGGTTACCGGTCACAAGCTCTTTCAGGCTTAAGATCGTAGTACGGATCATGTATTTTACTTCCACAGCACCATATTTCAGAACATTAAAGCCGGAAGTTTTTTCACTGTATGTGTTATATCCAAAACCGGAAACCGGTGTTCTGTATTCCCTTGGCGTTATCTCTGCCTCATATTCCAGTCCGTTGCGCTCATAGGTGATCGTCACAGGTTCATTGGATAACGGATGCTCTTCGATGTATTTTTCATATGCATTTCCGTCCGGAACCTCCACACCATTGATCTTCGTGATCACATCACCGGCTTCCAGACCTGCTTCTTCCAATGGCATTCCCTTGATCAGTGATTCCACAGTCATGGAATTTACATCAGAACGATTAAAGCCAAGAAGATACCGCACATTTATATCTGGTTTATAGGAAATCTCCAGTTTCTTTCCATCACGTTTTACTTTCAGCCGAATAGTATCTCCCTCTTTCAGTTCATTGAGATACGAATATACATAGAGATCTTTCCCCAGATCAATATGGTAGCCCTGATATTCCGTGATCACATCACCCTTTTTCAATCCTGCCTTATCCGCAGCAGAATTTTGGGTTACTTCTAATACGGTTGCCGGATCATAGCCCATACAGCCCACAATGATCACAGACAAAATAAATGCCAGAAGAAAATTAAATACCGGACCGGCAGCAACCACTGCGATCCTGCCCCACACAGGAGCAGAATTAAAGGTTCCCGGACTGTCATCTTCCGCATCCTCTCCGGCCATGGCACAGGAACCTCCAAGAGGAAACAATTTCACAGAATAACGTGTACCACCCTTTACTGTACTTATGATCTTGGGTCCCATACCAAGAGAAAATTCCAATACCTCGATGTGATTCTTTTTTGCCAGAAGAAAATGTCCCAGCTCATGGATCAGTATCACAACGCTGAAAATAATTACAGCAATCACAAATCTCAATTTACCACCTGCTTTCGATCCACTGATAAGTATCCTGCTCTACAGAAAGGATCTCATCCAGATCCGGATGTGCGATTTTTTTATGTCTTTCCATAGACTGTGCAATAATCTCATAAATATCCAGAAAACCGATCTTTTCCTCAAGGAATTTCTTTACTGCAAGCTCATTGGCTGCATTAAAGACAGTCGGCATACTTCCGCCCTCCCGGGACGCCTGGATCGCCATAGGCAGTCCCCGGAATGTCTCCATATCCGGAACCTCAAATGTGATCTCATGAAGCTTTGTGAAGTCAAGGCGATCTCCGTCCAGATATCGTCTGTGTGGATAGTACAAAGCGTACTGGATCGGAAGTCTCATATCCGGAGTTCCAAGCTGTGCCATGATCGCACCATCTTTAAACTCCACCATGGAATGGATGATACTCTGTGGCTGCACCACCACCTGAATATGATCCAGATCCATGTCAAACAACCATTTGGCTTCCATAACTTCCAGCCCTTTGTTTACCAGGGTTGCAGAATCTACGGTGATCTTTCGTCCCATTACCCAGTTTGGATGCTTCAGAGTATCTGCAACAGTGACCTTTCGCAGCTCTTCTGTGGTACGTCCGCGGAAGGGGCCACCGGATGCCGTGATCAGAAGCTTGTGAATCTCTTTGTTTTCTTCTCCGTGGATAGCCTGGAAAATAGCACTGTGTTCACTATCTACCGGAAGGATAGATACGCCATATTTCTTTGCCATGGGCATGATCAGATGACCGGCTGTGACAAGGGTTTCCTTATTTGCCAGGGCAATGTCCTTTCCGGCACGGATTCCCTCCATCGTAGGACGGATTCCGATCATTCCCACGATCGCAGTGACAAGAATTTCTGATTCCGGCATGGACGCAAGCTCCAGAAGTCCCTCCATTCCGCTGACTACCTTCGTATCCGTGTCCGCAATACGCGTTTTCAGATCCTGGGCTGATTTTTCATCCCAGACTGCTGCCAGAAGTGGATGAAACTCCCGGATCTGCTCTTCCAGTTTCTCCACACTTTTGCCTGCACTGACTGCAACAACACGAATATCTTCGTTTTTTCTTGCCACATCCAGTGTCTGGGTCCCGATGGAGCCGGTAGAACCTAAGATTGCAATATTCTTCATTTCAATGTCTCCTAAATTCCAAGAATCGTTTTTGCAAGATAGTAAATAACAGGGGCTGTGATGATCACACTGTCAAAACGGTCCAGGATTCCTCCATGGCCCGGGATCAGCTTTCCATAGTCCTTGATGTTCTGGTTTCTTTTGATCGCAGATGCAGCCAGATCACCCACCATGGAAATCAGAGCTCCAACTGCGCAGATCAAGGCATACTCAGCCATTTTTCCCTGTGTTGCCGCTGCATAGATCACTCCAAGAAGCGCCGCTCCCGCAACGCCTCCTACAGCTCCCTCGATGGATTTTTTCGGGCTTAAAACCGGCGCCATTTTATGCTTTCCGATAAGCATTCCCACACAGTAAGCACAGGTGTCACATCCCCAGGAGCACAGGAATATCAGCCAGACCAGGAATTTTCCATCCGGAAGGCTTCTGGTATGATAGATAAAGGAAAGCATCACAGCAACATATATAACTCCAAAAAATGCTGCCATCACCTGTTCCGCATGATATTTCGGATAACCGAATACGTAAACAAACAGGATCAGAATCATACTGATGATGATCGCCATAGTTCCGTAATTTCCGAAATCAGCTTTCATGGCAATATAATAAAGCACTGCTCCAAGATATCCTACAAGTTCCAGCACGGTAACATGCTCATCACTTACCTTCATTACCTTGTAAAGTTCTCTCATTCCGATCAATGAAACAGCCAGAAGTGTAAAAAATAAGATCCAGCTTCCGGAAATGATAGTTGCAAGGGCAATAATGACAAGGACGATACCACTTATCAGTCTTGTCTTAAACATGATCTACTCCTCCTTGACGCCACCGTAGCGTCTGTCTCTCTGATTGTATTTCTCGATGGCTTTGATCAGCTCTTCTTTATTGAAATCCGGCCATGCAACCGGTGTAAAATAAAACTCGGAATAGGCAAGCTGCCAGAGCAGAAAATTGGAAAGCCGCTGCTCCCCGCTTGTACGGATCAAAAGATCCGGATCCGGTACACCTGCAGTATCCAGATAGCTCTCAATAGTATCTTCTGTAATGCTGTCCGGCTCAACTTTTCCGTCTTTTACATCCTGTGCCATCCTCTGCATTCCACGGCGGATCTCATCACGGCTTCCGTAATTTAATGCCAACTGAAAATAAATACCGTCAAAATCTTTGGAATATTCCTCTAATTCCCGGACACTCTTCTGGATATCCGGTGCAAAGGCAGTAATATCTCCGATGACTTTCATCTTCATATTATTTTTCTTGGAAATCTTGATACATTTCTTAAGATAACCACGAAACAGTTTCATCAGTGCCTCCACTTCTTCTCTGGATCGTTTCCAGTTTTCTGTGGAAAAAGCGTAGACCGTAAGATATTTCACACCAAGGTCTTTGATATCATAACAAATGTTTTCCAGATTGGCACATCCCTTTACATGTCCGTAGGTTCTCGGCATTCCACGTTCCTTTGCCCAGCGTCCGTTTCCGTCCAGAATGATCGCGATATGATTTGGTACGTTCATAAATCTCCTCCATACAGAAAGAGAGCTTCTTCAAAGAAGCCCTCTCTATCCTCGTATTTCTTACACTTATACAGTCAGAATCTCTTTAGACTTGTTCTCGATCGCCTTGTCAACTTCCTTGATGTACTTATCTGTAAGTTTCTGAATCTGATCCTCAAGCTCTTTGATCTCATCCTCAGAAACATCCTGTTTTGCAAGCTTCTTAAATGCATCGTTGGCATCACGACGGATATTTCTTACTGCAACCTTGGCACCCTCACCTTTTTTCTTAACGTCCTTCACCAGCTCTTTACGACGCTCCTCGGTAAGCTCCGGGAAAACAAGGCGGATCATTTTTCCATCGTTGCTCGGGTTTAATCCCAGATCAGAGCAAAGGATCGCTTTTTCAATCGCTTTGATCATGCTGGATTCCCACGGTTGGATCTGGATCATACGTGCCTCCGGTACAGAAATGTTTGCAACCTGCTGGAGCGGAGTTGGTGCTCCATAATAATCTACGGTAAGTTTGTCAAGAATATGCGGGTTTGCACGGCCGGCTCTGATGGTTGTCAGCTCACTCTCCAAAGCATTCAGTGTTTTTCCCATTTTTGTTTCGTATGCCTGAATTCTCTCATCCATTTCACATATCTCCCTGTATGGTTATTTTTTATTATTCCCTTTTGATCACACGGTTACCTTTGTTCCGGAGAACTTGCCATGTACGGTATTGACGATGCTGTCCTTTTCATCAAGGCCGAATACCAGCATCGGCATCTTCTGCTCCATACACATGATGGAAGCGGTAAGATCCATAGCTGCCAGCTTCTTTGCAACTACTTCATCAATGGAAATCTCATCATACTTCTTGGCATCCGGATTTACCTTCGGATCACTGTCATAGATTCCGTCAACAGCCTTGGCAAGAAGAATGGCATCTGCGCCGATCTCAACAGCACGAAGTACAGTAGCTGTATCTGTAGAGAAATACGGATGGCCGGTACCACCTGCAAAGAATACAACCTTTCCTTCTGCGAAGCTCTCCTCTACCGCATCCTTGGAATAAAGTGTGGTAAATGCGCCACATACAAACGGGGTGAACACCTCTGTCTTAAGTCCCACATATCTGCAGATGTCAGACACATAGATACAGTTCATGATAGTAGCAAGCATGCCGATCTGATCTGCCTTGCTTCTGTCCATGGCTCCGCTGGTACGTCCTCTCCAGAAATTTCCGCCTCCGATCACGATACCAACCTGAAGTCCTTCATCCACTATAGTCTTGATCTGTTTGGCAACCTCTGTAACAGTTGCTTCATCAAAGCCTCTCTTCTGCTCTCCTGCAAGAGCCTCTCCGCTTAATTTCAGTAACACTCTTTTCATATGTTTATTCTCCTTTACCATACGCCGGATACAACTTCATTGCCGTCATCATCAAAAGTTGTGGATACCGTAAACGTATCATAATAATAATAACCTGTCTTACCGGACTCCGGCTCGTCCTCATAATCACTACCATTTGGGCTGCCGCATGCATTCTCAAGTTCAGACATGGGCCGACCAATATATCTTGCTGCTACAGATGACGGATCATCCTCGCCGGATGGTGCTTCCGTAGGATCCGGTGCATCAGAAGAATCAGAGGAAGCCGGTGCAGATGTTGGATGATCCGGTGTGGATGTGGAGTCCGAAATGCCGGACGAACTGCTGTCTGTACTGCCTCCATTATTATCAGAGTTCTTCGGAGTCGGAGTCACGACCGTACTGTCCGAAGAATCTGTACTGTCACTTTCACTTTCATCCTCAATGCCAAGCCTTGCCTTTACATCCTTCAGGGTAGACACCTCTTTGGTGCTTCCGCTCGCCAGATATGTAGCATATGGGATTCCGTCTTCACCCTCACCATCCATACAAAGACTCAGCTGTGAGATTGTCAGAAGCGGCAGCTGGCGGAAGAAACATTCATTCTGATCTTCGTCAGAAAATGTGATTCTTACATCAAAACTTGTTGCTGTATCCCCGTTATCATCCTTCTGGCTCTTCTCCATATAATAAACAGCCTTGTCGTTGGAAGCCAGTGTGAATTTACCATTTACAAGATCACTTCCCCAGGTCTCATCGCTGTCATCGCCATCATCTCTGGTAGGACGGACATAAATTGCAGAAATCGTGGAGTTCATCTTGTTGGTAAATACAATACTGGTAGTGGTCTCACTCTTGGTTCCCATTACATTCTTGATATTTGCTGTTTCATCAGCAGAGGTCTGCATCTCCACCACATCCGTTTTTGCAGCTTCCGTTACCGTCGGGGTTGCCGTTGCCTCCACCTTCTGCTCCGGTGCCACAGAGTTCTTCTTTCCGCAACCGGCTGCAAGCATGCCCGCTGCAAGAATTCCGGCAAGAATCAAATAGCGTTTTTTCATTATATCTCCTCCATATTAAATGGTCTTATTCGCTGTCAGTTTTTCCTTTTCTATTATTACAGAGTATCACTTTCTTGTCAACCTGACCGTTCTGAATTTCACAGAATCTTTAGATATTTTGTTACTGTTCATTCCGTTCTCAGCAACACGCTTCGCGATGCACAGAATTTATGCTGATCGCATAATTCGCGCGGTACGTCTTGATGTTTCTAATTGGAACAGCTGAGGTCAGAATCCGTTTTCCCTTCGCTGCCTGCGCATATCACGGCGCATTTTCGCAGCTTCATTCCGGGCTTTTTCCGCTTCTGTGGTAATGATCAGTTCCGGTACCTGGATCGGTTTCTGGTCTTCATCTACAGCCACCATCACAAAAAATGCCCGGTTTACAGTATGACGCATGCCATCCGGCCGTTCCACATACGTATCGATCTCAACCTCCATGGAAGTTCTTCCCACATAAGTCACATATCCCTTAAGTACTACGATCTCTCCCTCATAGATCGCATGCTTAAACTGAAGATTGTCCACTGCCGCAGTTACTACCCGATATGTCTCCGCATGACGCATAGCTACCACTCCGGCAACCTCATCCAGCCACTGCATCAGCGCTCCGCCAAAAAGTCTTCCGCCTCCGTTCAGATGCTGCTGCATGATCAGATGAACCTGCTCCGTCATTGATGCTTCTACCGTTTTTTTACGTCTGTCCTGTACCTCTGTCATTTCTCATTCCCCGCATTTATCATACTTTTACTTTTTCAGTTGAAACCAGCTGATCAATAAAGATTTTTTACTTTAAAGTCCCGCTCCGCTTCTCTTCTCTGATCCTTCTTTGCAATATCCTGGCGCTTGTCGTAAAGCTTTTTACCACGTGCCATGCCAATCTCTATTTTTACCAGACTGTCCTTGAAATAAACCTTCAGTGGTACCAAAGTCAGTCCTTTTTCCTTTAATTTAGCTTCGATCTTATTGATCTCGTAGCGATGCAGCAGAAGCTTACGCACACGAAGAGGATCTTTGTTAAAAATATTTCCTTTCTCATAAGGAGTGATATGCATTCCATATACATAAACTTCTCCGTTTTCCACACGGACAAAGGCCTCCTTGATGCTGCATTTACCGGAACGTAAGGATTTCACCTCGGTTCCTGCAAGTGCGATCCCGGCCTCATAAGTATCCTCGATAAAATAATCATGAAAAGCCTTTTTATTATTTGCGATCAGTTTCATTCCTGTTTTTTTTGCCATTTCGCGCTCCCTCAGTCTTCCTCAGCCAGGACAAAATCCACGGTTTTCAGCATTTTATCCGCATCTGCCACACGGACACGGACCTTCTGCCCAAGGCGGAAGATCCTTCCCGTCATGTCTCCCCGCAGTTCATATGCATCCTGGTCAAATACATAATAGTCATCTCGTAATGTATTGATATGGATCAGTCCTTCCACGGTATTCGGAAGCTCCACATAAAGTCCCCATCCTGTAACGCCGGAAATGATCCCCTCATACTCCTCTCCAAGATGATAGGACATATACTCTGCTTTCTTCAGCTTATCGGATTCTCTTTCCGCTTCGTCTGCACGCCGTTCGCACACACTGGACTGGCGTGCCACTTCATCCAGGATTTCCTTGTAATGCTCGGTACGTCCTTCCCTTACCAGTCTGCCTCTCAGACGGTCATGGATGATCCTGTGGATCTGAAGATCCGGATATCTTCGGATCGGAGAAGTAAAGTGGCAGTAATACTTCGCTGCAAGTCCGAAATGTCCGCTGCATTCCGTAGTATATTTTGCCTGTTTCATGGTACGCAAGGTCAGGCGGCTGATCTGTGCCTCATTGGGCATTCCCTCAATACTTTCCAGGATCTCCTGGATCTCACCAGGCGTGATCTCCTGTCCGGATTTCTGTATGTTGACTCCTTCATTATGAAGAAGCATCAGAAGACTTTCAATCTTTTCCGGATCCGGATTTTCATGAGTTCTGTATACAAAAGGATAATCTCCGGTGCAGTATTCCTGTGCAACTGTTTCATTGGCAAGAAGCATAAAATCCTCAATGATCCTGGTTGCCACATTGGCCTCATAAGGCTGCACATCAATAGCTCTTCCTGCAGCATTCAGGATGATCTTACTCTCCGGAAAATCAAAATCAATGGAACCTCTTGTATGCCGACGACTGCGCAGGATCCCGGAAAGCTCTTTCATCAGGAAAAACATAGGGATCAGAGCTTCATAACGTTTCTTCGCCACATCATCGGTATCTTCCAGAATATTTTTCACATCTGTGTAACACATACGCTCATCTACACGGATCACTGTTTCTGCGATCTTATGGGAAATCACCTTTCCTTTTTCATTAACATCCATCAGACAGCTTAAAGTCAGACGGTCCTGTCCCTGGTTCAGAGAACAGATACCGTTGGAAAGTCGCTCCGGGAGCATGGGAATGACACGGTCTGCAAGATAGACGGAAGTTCCTCGCTTCAGTGCCTCTCTGTCAAGGGCACTGCCACCCTGAACATAGTTGCTCACGTCTGCGATGTGCACACCCAGATGGTAGATTCCATCCTCCTTTGTCAGGGAAATGGCATCATCCAGATCCTTTGCATCCTCACCGTCAATGGTAACTGTAACAAGATTTCTGAGATCCAGTCTCCCATCCAGATCCGCTTCCTGTACATGATCCGGCACACGGTCAGCCTGGCGAAGTACTTTGTCAGGAAATACACTTGGTATGTTAAAGCTCTTCACAATAGCAAGGATATCTGTTCCAGGTGAACGTAAGTTTCCCAGCACCTCTGTGATCTTTCCTTCCGGCTTCCGGTTTCTCGAGCCGTAATCTGTGATCTCTGCAACTACCTTGTCTCCGTCCTTTGCTCCCATGGAGTTTTTTCTGGAAATAAAGATGTCTTTGGAAAATTTGGGGTTATCACTGATCACAAAGCCATAATCACGACTGCTCTGGTATGTTCCCACGATCGAAGGCATTCCCCTTTCCAGAACCTTCAGCACAACACCTTCCTGACGTTTTCCCTCTTTATGTCCGTTCCGTACAAGGATCTGCACCTTATCCTGATGCATGGCGCTTCCCGTGTCATTTTCCGGAATAAAAATATCCTGTTCCTGATCCTCCACTTCCACAAAGCCAAAGCCCTTGTAATGGCCAATAAAAGTTCCCTCCATGAGGGTTCCGTCCTTCTCAGAGAAACGATATTCCTCATGATTCTTCTCTTTGCGTTCTCTTCCCTTACGGCCACGCTCCGGCTTTTCTGCCTTCAGAGCTTCTTTATTCTTTCGTCTGTCTCTGCGCTTGCCGGAAACCTTGCTGTATCTTCCTTTATTATCTACTTCAGCCTTGCCCTGGGCGCAAAGCTCGTCCAGCACATCAAAAAGCTCTTTTTTCTCACTCTTATCCAGTTGAAGGAGGGATGCGATCTCACGCAGGCGCATGGGCTTATACAGCGGATCTCCCAGAAGCTCCATTATAAATTTTTTTCTTTTTTCAAAATTTTTCGATCTTTTCACATTTTCTCCTGTTTCATATTTATATTTCATTTTTACCCTGTTATCATTCCGAAGGAAGGTTCACCCGTGCCCCTGTATCAACGCAAAAACACTCCTGCTGATTAACAAAAGAAGTCCCCATCCGAGTTTCTTCTGCATGCTAACGCAGCAAGAGTGTTACCAACTTCCGTTCTGCCCCTGGCAGATCAGATAATGTTCAGTACGACTGACAGTACAAAGAAAATAACTCCCATGATAATGGTACCTCTTACAAGACCACCTTCCATGGAACGGCCCTTATTCTTACCCCAGTAAGTATCAGCTACTCCGGCGATAGAGCCAAGACCCTGCTGCTTGCCCTCCTGCATCAGTACGACAACAGTCAGAGCGATACAATCTATTGCATAAATTACAGTCAGAATAATCTTCAAAATGTTCACGCGGTTACACCTCCTAATCAACTAGAGGTTATTTTACCATAGCTAAACCGGGATTTCAACCATTTTCCGTTTATTTTATGCAGGGCTTTTTCTGAGATTTTTTTGCAAAAGGATCTGTATATCTTCCAAGAGTTCCTAGCTGTTCATGGATCCGCAGAAGCTGATTATATTTGGCATTCCGGTCCGAACGGCAGGGTGCGCCAGTTTTGATCTGTCCTGCCCCACAGGCAACTGCCAGATCTGCGATAAAGGAATCCTCTGTTTCCCCGGACCTGTGAGAGATCACTGCACGATACCCGGCATGCTGAGCCATCTCCACCGCATCCAGAGTTTCCGTGAGAGTTCCGATCTGGTTTACCTTAATAAGGATAGCATTGGCAACATCAAGCCCGATGCCGCAGTGCAGCCGTTTGATATTGGTGACAAACAGATCGTCGCCTACCAGCTGGATCTTTTTTCCCAGGTGTTCCGTCAGATATTTCCAGCCTTCCCAGTCATCCTCCCAGAGACCGTCTTCAATGGAAACAATGGGAAATTTTTCCACCAGTTTTTCATAATACTCTGTCATCTCACCAGCATCCCGGTAGATCTTTTCTCCTTTCATGCGGCTCTCCCCAGGGAAAAAGTACACGCCCTTTTCCTCATCATAAAGTTCGCTGGAGGCTGCATCAATGGCAATGGTGATCTCTTCTCCTGGTTTATATCCTGCTTTTTCTATGGCATGAACGATCAAGGTAAGCACTTCCTCCGAATCTGAAAGATCCGGAGCAAAGCCGCCTTCATCTCCAACCGCTGTGGAGAGTCCTTTTTCCCGGAGAAGAAGCTTTAAGTGCTGGTAGACTTCCACACACATGCGGATACCCTTTTCCAGGCAGTCAGCTCCGGTTGGCATGATCATAAACTCCTGAAGATCTACCGTATTGTCCGCATGCTTTCCCCCGTTTAAAATATTCATCATCGGTACCGGAAGCTGCATGGTATGGCAGCCGCCCAGATACTGATAAAGAGGAAGCCGAAGGGCCCCGGCTGCTGCACGGGCTGCTGCCAGAGATACTGCCAGTGTGGCATTGGCTCCTGCACTGCTTTTGTTCTCCGTTCCGTCGGTTTCGATCAGAAGATGGTCGATCCATGCCTGGTTCAGGGCATTTTCTCCGATAATGGCATCTGCCAGACGTGTATTGATATTTTCCACCGCTTTTTTTACACTCTGGCCCAGATATTCCTCACGGTTTCCATCCCGCAGCTCCACAGCCTCAAATTTACCTGTGGATGCTCCAGACGGCACCATGGCTCTTCCTGTGTATCCGTTGATCCCCACAATTCCTTCACCTACAGTCACTTCCGCTTCCACTGTAGGATTCCCCCTGGAATCAAGGACCTGTCTTGCATGAACTTTTCGAACAGGCAGATAACGTAGCATAAGTTTTTCCCTCCTTGAAAATAATAATACTGTTTATGATCTCCTGCACTTTCTGATTTTCTTCTTATGTTTATGAGGGTAGCTTGTCCGAAAAGGTTTTGGTCTATACCTTTTATCTGGTTCCGATATTATCTGATTTTTTAGTTATTTTATTTTTATTATTTTTCTTTTTGAATTTATTTTTATTATTTTTCAAATTCAGTATTGACAATATCTATTTTATCTGTTATAGTTTAACCATCAAATAAAACAAACGGAAAACAAAAAACTAAATCAAAAAGGAGCGTGAACCCACCGAAAACATAACTTACTTCCCATAATCTAAGAAAGAGAGGTACAGTCCACCAGAAGATTTAAAGATTTTCCATCATAATTAAAACAAGGAGGTACGGACCACCGAGAACGTAAATTTTAATTCCGTATAAGTTTTAAATCTAAGAAATGAGAGGTATATTCCATTGGATAATGAAAATTAAAAGAGTCATCGGCAGAAGAAATCAATCGCTGATGGCTCTTATTTTTTGCTTATTTTTATCCCGTTCTTACAAACATAGCCTCTTGATCTTCTGCTTTCATATCTTCTTCTTCGTGTTCATAAATATATTAATAACTCCATTTTCTCTGAGGTTCCCATGAAACAAAAACACATCTACCGTCTTATTTTTTTCTTTGTCATGGCTTTTGCTCTTGGCAGTCTTGTAGGAAAGATCTATTCTCATTTTACTTCCGACCCACGATCCGATCTGGATTCTACCAAAAACAGCCAGACCTCTTCTGCTTCTATGACATTCCAAAATGAAAACTGGGGGCTCGGTTTTCAGGAAGAAGGCAAACGGCCCACAGGAAATGCTTCTATGGAAGAATTAAAAAAATACAATGCCTGGTATGCAGCCGATAGCGATGAGAAAAAAATCTATCTTACCTTTGACGCAGGCTATGACAATGGAAATATGCCTGCCATTCTGAATGCCTTACATAAGCATCAGGTACATGCCACATTTTTTGTTGTGGGGACTCTGATCCGTGAAAAACCGGAACTGATCCGTGAGATCGTAGATGCAGGCCATACCATAGGCAACCACACCATGACACACCCGGATATGTCCGGCATCTCCACAAAGGAAGCCTTTCAGAAGCAGCTTGAAGATGTGGAGGTTCTTTATAAGGAAGCCACCGGAAAAGAAATGACAAAATTTTATCGCCCGCCCCAGGGCATTTACAGCGTGGAAAATTTAGAGATGGCAAAAGAGATGGGATACCACACCTTTTTCTGGAGTCTGGCTTATGTGGACTGGTATCAGGATAAGCAGCCTTCGAAAGAAGAAGCTTTTGAAAAGCTTCTGGGACGGATCCATCCGGGTGCCATCGTGCTGCTGCACAGCACCTCTTCCACCAATGCTTCCATTCTGGATGAGCTACTGACAAAATGGGAAGAGATGGGATATACCTTTGGAACATTAGAAGAACTTGTAGCATCGGGATCCGCCTGAAAAAAATCGCACATGATCCATGCATCCTCAGTGCCATCGACACGGATCTTCCCACTTTTGGATTTTCCAGATAAACGCACAAAAAATCTGCCCCGGGACTATGTTCTCATATGTCCCGGGGCAAATTTTTCTGTGCTATTGATTTCAGAAGGTGTTCTTCTTATTTAATTGTCTTATTTACTGGACAGCCTTGAATGCCTCATCAAGATCCTGGATGATATCATCGATATTCTCAGTTCCGATGGAAAGACGGATCGTGTTTGGCTTGATTCCCTGATCAAGAAGCTCTTCCTCTGTGCACTGGCTGTGTGTTGTTGTAGCCGGATGGATAACAAGGGATTTCACATCTGCAACGTTTGCAAGAAGTGAGAACAGTTCAAGGTTATCAATGAAATCCTTTGCCTTCTGCGCATCTCCTTTGATCTCGAATGTAAAGATGGAACCGCCGCCGTTGGGGAAATATTTCTTATAAAGCTCCTGCTGGCTTGGATCTGCGGATACAGACGGATGATGAACCTTCTCTACCTGTGGATGAGCATTCAGATACTGTACAACCTTCAGTGCGTTCTCAACATGACGCTCTACACGGAGTGACAGTGTCTCAAGTCCCTGAAGGAAGATAAAAGAGCTCACCGGAGAAATTGTTGCTCCTGTGTCACGAAGAAGAATCGCACGAATCTTTGTAACAAATGCAGCCGGTCCGCATGCTTTTGTGAAGCTTACGCCATGATAGCTTGGGTTTGGCTCTGTAAGAGATGTAAATTTACCGGATGCCTCCCAGTCGAACTTACCACTCTCTACGATCACACCACCAATAGTAGTTCCGTGGCCACCGATGAATTTTGTTGCGGAATGAACAACGATATCTGCGCCGTACTCAATCGGTCTTACGAGGTATGGTGTTGCAAATGTATTATCTACAACAAGCGGAATTTTATGTTTGTGAGCAATTTTTGCAAGAGCCTCAATATCTACAACATCAGAATTTGGATTTCCAAGAGTCTCAATATAAACAGCTTTTGTGTTCTCCTGAATCGCATTCTCCACTTCCTCGAGATTGAATACATCAACAAATGTTGTTGTGATTCCGTATGCCGGAAGCGTATGCTCCAGAAGGTTTGTTGTACCGCCGTAAATATTTTTGGCTGCTACAATATGATCTCCCTGCTGTGCAAGGTTCTCGATTGTGTATGTGATAGCTGCTGCGCCGGATGCTACTGCAAGTGCTGCGGAACCACCCTCAAGTGCTGCGATTCTCTTCTCGAATACGTCCTCTGTCGGGTTTGTAAGACGTCCGTAAATGTTACCGGCATCTGCAAGTCCGAAGCGTGCTGCTGCATGATCGCAGTTGCGGAATACATAGGAAGAAGTCTGGTAGATCGGTACTGCTCTTGCATCTGTAACCGGATCCGGCTGTTCCTGTCCTACGTGAAGCTGTAATGTTTCAAATTTGAATTTTCTCTGATCTCTTGTAATTTTGCTCATGTGTTTGTCCTCTTTTCTTTTATTCTTATATTCGATAAAATAGTAATTTCTTATCTTATGATCATCTGCTTATCAGCGACAACAACACATTCGCTTTTCTTCGATAAACACCCTTGTTGACTTCTGTAAAACCTTCATGATTTCCTCCTGATCATCACGTTGCTCACCTTGTTTTGTGTGCTCCGTTTTTTGATGATGCAATCATATCACCATTTTCCTAGTATGTCAATGGGATTTATCTGTTTAGGTTCTCACCTTTATTTATGACTGGCTATAGATTTTATTTATAACGCCACCACCTACAACCTCATCTCCGTCATACATCACCACAGCCTGACCTTTTGTGATGGCTCTCTGCGGTTCATCAAATTTCACATGAAGGATACCATCCGGTGTCTGCCATGCAGTGGCAGGCTGCTCTTTGTGACGGTAACGGATCTTGGCAGTCACTCTTTTCGGCTCAGTTAAACTGTCCACAGAAATCAGATTTACACTGTCTGCCTCAAGTTCACTGCTGAAAAGATCTGCGTTGTCCCCGAGAACTACCGTATTGGTCTTCGGAGAGATTTCACAGACATAAAGACGACTGGCTGCCGGAATGCCAAGACCGCGACGCTGGCCGATCGTGTAATGGATGATTCCCTTATGGCGTCCGATATAGTTTCCCTCTTTATCTACAAAATCACCCTCAGGTGTTTTTTTACCTGTATACTTTTCAATAAATTTCGCATAGTCGCCGTCCGGGACAAAACAGATATCCTGACTGTCATGCTTTCTGGCATTGATAAAGCCATGTTTTTCGGCAATGACACGGACCTGGTCCTTCCGGAGACCTCCAAGCGGAAGCTTTACATGTGCCAGCTGTTCCTGGGTCAACATATAGAGAACGTATGACTGATCCTTTGTATCGTCCACTGCTTTTTTCAGAAGGTAGCGGCCTCGTTTCTCATCGTACTCCACTCTTGCATAATGTCCGGTTACAATATAATCGTAGCCGATCTCCTGCATACGGTGGAACATTTTATCAAATTTCAAATATCGGTTACAATCGATACATGGATTGGGTGTGCAGCCGTTTTCGTAGGCCTCCACAAACCTGTCCATAACCTCAGTATGGAAATCTGCGGTAAAATTGAACACGTAGTAAGGTATATCCATCTGATAGGCTACGCTTCTGGCATCCTCAACATCGTCCAGGGAACAGCAGGTCTTTTCCCTGCGGACACCGATATCTTCGTTGTTGTAAAGTTTCATGGTAGCGCCGATGCACTCGTCACCGGATTCCTTTGTCAAAAGAGCTGCCACGGAGCTGTCTACACCGCCGCTCATTGCTATGATCGCTTTTTTCATTTATATCTTAACCTTTCCTGATGATTGATGATTTCTCAGTTTTGCAGCCTGTATTCTCTTACGGTTACTGCAATTTCGCATTTATTATAATATGGCAGTTATTCTTTGTCCACGATTTTTCACCCGGAACCTTTGCTTTGCTTCTTTCCTGCAGACTCTCTTTGGTATATAATAGAAAATATTTTTCAGAAAAGGATGTGACTATATGAAACTTTCCCTGTTTTCCACGCTGCGTGGATATCGGAAGGAATACCTTCCCAAAGATATTTTCTCCGGCATCATCATAGCAGCTGTTTCCATCCCTATTTCTATGGGATATGCCCAGATTTCCGGGATCCCCGCGGTATACGGACTGTACGGTTCTGTTCTGCCGATCCTTTTGTTTGCTCTATTTTCCACTTCAAGACAGTTTATATTCGGAGTTGATGCTGCCCCCGCTGCTATTGTAGGCGGTGCACTGTCTACTCTGAGTATTGCTGCTGAATCGGAAGCTGCCATGGATTATGTTCCTGCCATCGCACTTTTTGCAGGTCTGTGGCTGTTTATCTTCTTTCTGCTCCACGCAGATAAGATCGTGGACTTTATCTCCACACCTGTTATGGGCGGTTTTATCAGCGGTATCGCGGTTACCATCATCCTGATGCAGATCCCGAAACTTATGGGAAGTCCTGCAGGATCCGGAGAACTCCTGGAACTGACAGAGCATATTTTTGCTGCCGCCAAAAATATCAGCTGGCTTTCCCTCTTCATGGGGCTTGGTACTCTGGTGCTGATCCGCACATTTAAAAAGCTGGCACCGAAATTCCCCATGGCTATCGTTATTATGGCTCTGGGTGTTCTTTCCACTATTGTTTTTCATGTAGACGAAAAAGGCGTAGTCCTCCTGCAGTCTGTAGAACGTGGGCTTCCCTCCCTGATGATCCCGGATTTCGGAAATGTTGATCTGACCCAGGCGGCAGGCCGCGGTCTTATGGTTGCCGTTGTCATTATGGCAGAAACTCTTCTTGCAGAAAATACTTTTGCGTTCCGCAATGATTATAAGCTGAACGACCGTCAGGAAATCCTGGCCTGTGCCGCCGGAAATATTGCTGCCGCCGCAGTAGGCTGCTGCCCGGTAAACGGCAGTATCTCCCGCACCTCCCTCAATGAACAGTACGGTGGAAAATCTCAGGCGGTTTCCATCACTGCCGGGATTACCATGGCTCTGATCCTTCTTTTCGGCACCGGTTTTATCGGATATCTTCCGGTTCCTGTACTGACAGCCATAGTGATCTCTGCTTTGATGGATGTGGTGGAAACCCATCTGGCTGTACGTCTTTTCAAAGTAAGCCGTACAGAATTCTACATCTTCATGGCTGCCGGTTTCAGTGTACTCTGTCTCGGAACCATTTATGGGGTTATCATTGGTATCCTGCTCTCTTTCGTAGCTGTGATTCTGAAGGCCACCAACCCGCCGCGCTCCTTCCGTGGTATGATCCCTGGAAGAGATGCTTATTTTGATCTGTCCAAAAACCGTTTCGCCTACCCTATTAAGGGCGTTGTGATCTACCGTTTCAGTGAAAACCTTTTTTTTGCAAATATAAAGATTTTTCAGGAAGATATTGAGAACAGCATCCGAAAAGACACCAGGGTGGTAATCGTGGATGCCAGTGCTATCAACAGCATTGATGTCACAGCAGCAGACCGTCTGGATGCCATCTCCGCAAACCTGAAAAAACGTGGGATCCGTTTTTACCTCACAGAGCATTCCACCCAGATCAATGACCAGCTGCGTCAGTTCGGCATCGGTCATATGATCAAGGACGGCATGGTCCGCCGTACCATTCTTGCAGCTCTGCATGACGCAGGGATCGAAGCCCCTTATGAACTGGACGTTCCAAAGGAAGACGAGACAAAGCTTCTGCGCCGCAGTATCGCTTTTCTTCCGGCAGAGGAAGAAAATACCCTGGAAGAGTTCGCCTGGGCTTTTGGTGACGATGCAGTAAAAGAGATCGAAGAATCTGTCCATCACATTATTGAACAGCTGCACCAGATCCCGGATATCCAACGTCTCTCCGAAGAAGGTCTGGAAGAGCTTCTGGATAACTGGCATGGGCTGGGTGTTCTGGATGAGGATGAACTGCTTCGAAGAATTGAATTACATATGGATGAACTGCCTGAAGAATTAACTTCCGACCGGAAACTGATCCTTCAGCTTCTGGAAAAGCGCCGTGGCAAGCTGAAAGAAAAAATCCTTGCCGAGCATCCGGAAGTCCTGGAACGACTGGAACAGCGCCGAAAAAAGCTGGAAGAACGGCTGGAAAAGCAGAATCCGGAAGCTGTTCAGAAATGGAAGCACTGGAAGGAAGAGCATCTCAAAGACTGATTTCTGCATACCTTCCCTTTCCAGGTCCATGATCAGATCGCAGGATTTCCTGTATATTTCTCACAGATATTGATAAAATCCTGCATCACGGCAGAAGGCCTGCGATCCTTTTTCCAGGCAAGAAGGATCCTGGTCTTCAACTTCTCTTCTTCAATGATCCGGATCGGAAGATCTGTACAGAGATCTTCCATGGATCTTGGAAAAACGGCGGTCGCAAGACCTTCCTGCACCCAGAGCATGGCGTCTCTGGGATCATCGCAGACACAGAAAATATCCGGCTGGAGATTTTTTTCTCCAAAGGCTTTCATCAGAAATTCTTCGTACCGGCGGTAAATAATGAGAGGGCATCCTGTCAGTTCTTTAAGGCTGATGCCCTCTTTTTTTGTCTCATTTTCCGGGATCTCCGGAGGAAGGACCGCGATCATTGGTTCCTCATCCAGCTCCAGATAATTTAAACCTTCCAGCTTGATAGGTGTACGCACTACCGAAACATCAATGATCCCATCCATCAGATAATTCAGAAGTGTAAAGGTGATCGCATCCCTTACCTCAAAATTTACATCACAATTTTCCCTGGAAAATCTGGAAATATAAGGCATAATGGTGGTCACTGTGGTTGGCGTGATCCCGATACGTAAAACCTGTTTTTTCCCTGCTTTGGATACTTCCAGTTCTGTGGAACGAACGTAGCTCAAAATATTCTCTGTCCTGTCATAAAGAAGCTTTCCGGCTTCTGTCAGTGTCACGCCTGCTCTGGTCCGCTCAAAAAGCTTCACCTTCAGCTCTGCTTCCAGCTGCTTGATCTGATAGCTCAGCGGCGGCTGGGACATGTTCAGTCTCCTTGCGGCCTCATGGATACTTCCTGTGGCCGCGATCTCATGAAAATACTCCATCTGTCTGATCTCCATATCCTTCTCCTTTCGATCCTATGCGATAATTGCAGTAATTTATGGAAATGCTATAAATATAGTTATAGTTTCCCATAAACTTACATTTTTTTCAATATAAGATTTATATTACACTACATCAAAAACAATATTATACGTATCATCCGAGAGGGAGTATAATAACAGATGTTTATTGTAATAAAGAGGAAATGGAGGAAAGAAAAAGAAATGCGAACACTTGCAAAATATCTTCGAAACTACAAAAAAGAAAGCGTTCTGGCTCCTTTTTTCAAGTTTCTGGAAGTTGTATTTGATCTGCTGGTGCCTGTCGTCATCGCCCAGATCATCGATGTGGGAATTACAAATAATGACCACGGCTATATCGTTCAGAAGTTTTTTATTCTGATACTGATGGCTGCTGCAGGCCTTATCGTCAGTATTACTGCTCAGTTTTTTGCGGCAAAAGCCAGCGTGGGCTTTGCCACAGAAGTCCGTCAGGCTGTATATAACCATATCCAGAAGCTTTCTTATACAGAGCTGGACACCCTTGGCACTGATACGCTGATCACCCGCCTTACAGACGATGTCAATCAGGTACAGAACGGAGTGAACATGGGGCTCCGTCTTCTTCTTCGAAGCCCGTTTATTGTCCTGGGTTCTATGGTAATGGCTTTTACCATCAATGTGCGCTGTGCACTGATCTTCGTAGTTGCCATCCCGGTACTGTTTCTGGTTGTCTTTGTGATCATGTTTTTAAGTATCCCGCTTTTCAAAAAAGTACAGGGACGTCTGGATTCCGTCACCCGTCTTACCAGAGAAAACCTGACCGGTGTCCGTGTGATCCGTGCATTCTGTCGTGAAGCTGACGCCGTTGCGGAGTTTGACGAAAGCAATCTTGCACTTACAAGACTGAACGAATTTGTCGGAAAAATCTCTGCACTTTTAAATCCTGCCACCTATGTACTGATCAATATCGCAACAGTAATCCTGATCCAGACTGCAGGTGTACAGGTAAACCTCGGAAACATGCAGCAGGGTGAAGTAGTTGCTCTTTACAACTATATGGCACAGATGATCGTAGAACTGATCAAGCTTGCATCCCTGATCATCACCCTGAACAAATCCATGGCCTGTGCAGATCGCGTTGCCGGAATCCTGAAGGTCGATTCCACCATGACTTATCCGGACAAAGCTTTCTTACCGACTGTGGAAAGCAGTGACTATGCAGTTGCTTTTGACCATGTGAGTTTCTCCTATGCAGGAACCGGCGCACCTAGCCTTTCTGATATCACTTTTTCCGCAAAAAAAGGCTCTACGATCGGAATCATCGGCGGTACCGGAAGCGGTAAATCCACTCTTGTGGATCTGATCGCCCGTTTCTACGACGCAACCTCCGGAACCATTACCCTCGATGGTCAGAATGTACAGACCTATTCCAGGCAGGAACTCAGGGAAAAAATCGGCGTAGTTCCTCAAAAAGCAGCACTTTTCCAGGGAACCATCCGCGATAACTTAAGCTGGGGACGGGAAAATGCCACGGACGAAGAAATGTGGGAAGCACTTACCACCGCCCAGGCTCGTGAAATCGTAGAGAAAAAGGACGGTCAGCTGGATTTCCGTCTGGAACAGAACGGCCGGAATCTTTCCGGTGGCCAGCGTCAGAGACTTACCATTGCCCGCGCCCTTGTGAAAAAACCAGATATCCTGATCCTGGATGACAGTGCCAGTGCTCTTGACTTTGCCACAGATGCGGCACTTCGGAAATCCCTTCACCAGCTTGGTGGAAACACCACCACCTTCCTGGTATCCCAGAGAGCCGCCAGCATCCGCCAGGCCGATCTGATCCTGGTACTGGATGACGGTCAGCTTTCCGGAAAAGGAACCCATCAGGAGCTGATCTCTACCTGTGAAACCTACCGTGAGATCTTTTTCTCACAGTTCCCGGAAGAGCGTACCAAATATGAAAAAGCGACTGGAAAGGAGGTCCTGGCATGAGTAAAACAGATACAACCGCCAAAAAACAAAACAGCATGGCAACCTTCTTCAAGGTACTACGTTTCATTGGAAAATACCGTTTTCTTCTCGTATTAAGTGTAATCCTGGCTGCAGTCACTGTAATTTTGCAGCTGTATGTTCCCGTACTTTTTGGTTATGCCATTGATGAGGTCGTTGCTACCCACGAAGTTGATTTTACAAGAATGGGATTCTATCTTTCCCGTATTCTTGTCATGATCGTACTTTCCGGCATTGCCACCTGGATCATGAGTGTCATCAACAACCGTATGACCTACCGCACAGTACAGGATATCCGTGCAAGGTCCATCCGCCATATCCAGAAGCTTCCTCTGTCCTACCTGGACGGACACAGCACCGGTGATATCATCAGCCGTGTCATTGCGGATACGGATATTCTTTCTGATGGTATGCTCCTTGGATTTACACAGCTGTTTTCCGGTATCATCACCATCATCGGAACTCTGATCTTCATGTTTTCCAAAAACGTGTGGATCACACTGATGGTCATTGTCCTGACACCGGTGAGCTTTTTTGTGGCAAAATTCATCTCCTCCCATTCCTTCCAGATGTTCCGTGCACAGAGTGATGCCCGTGGACGTCAGACTGCACTGATCGAGGAAATGATCGGAAATCAGAAAGTGGTTCAGGCATTTGGCTATGAGAACCGTTCTTCGGAGCGTTTCGCTTCGATCAACGAGGAGCTTCGAAATGCCAGCCAGAAGGCTGTTTTTTACAGCAGTCTCACCAACCCGTCCACACGATGTGTTAACAACATCATCTATGCAGGTGTAGCTCTTGTAGGTGCATTCCTGATCCCGGGCGGTCATCTGACGGTAGGTGGGCTTTCCGTCCTGTTGGCCTATGCTAACCAGTACATGAAACCATTTAATGATATCAGCTCCGTGATTACAGAGCTTCAGAACGCTCTGGCCTGCGCTACCAGGATCTTTGACCTTCTGGAAGAAAAACCGGAAAGCCCGGATCCGTCCGGAACTCTTGATGATGTAAAAGGTGCAGTGGATATCCGGAATGTTTCCTTCCGCTACGAAGAGGACAAGCCTCTCATCGAAGGATTTAACCTTCACACAGAGCCTGGCCGACGGATTGCCATCGTAGGTCCTACCGGTTGTGGTAAGACAACTTTTATCAACCTACTGATGCGGTTCTATGACGTCACCGATGGAAGTATTTCTGTAGACGGAACCCCCATCACCGATGTTTCCAGACATACCCTCCGCGGAAGCTATGGCATGGTTCTCCAGGATACCTGGATCAAGCATGGAACTGTCCGTGATAACATCTGTATCGGAAAACCAGATTCTTCTGATGAGGACGTGATCCAGGCAGCAAAAATGTCCCACAGCTGGGAATTTATCCGCCGTCTTCCAAATGGCCTGGATACTATTCTTTATGAAGATAGCTTAAGTCAGGGACAGAAGCAGCTTCTCTGTATCACCCGTGTCATGCTGTGTCTGCCGCCGATGCTGATTCTTGACGAGGCAACTTCCAGTATTGATACCCGAACAGAAATGCTGATCCAGGAGGCCTTTGACCGGATGATGCAGGGACGAACCAGCTTTATCGTTGCACACCGTCTTTCTACCATCCGCAATGCAGATGAGATTCTTGTCATGAAAGACGGAAGCATCATCGAGCAGGGAAGCCATGAAGAACTTATGGCAAAAGGCGGATTTTATCAGAAGCTTTATAACAGCCAGTTTGTGAAGGTTTCTGAATAAAATATCAAATTTATAAAATTCAAAAATCTCCGGATCACAGTTTTTCTGTGCCGGAGATTTTTTTATACCATTTTGTTCTATTTATATTTTGACCGGAGAAGCCACTTCTGATCGATCACTTTCAATTCTTCTCCAAACCGGATATGAAGCCTTACTGAGCCTGGAAGCTGCTCCACATGTTCAATGTTTCCGGTTCCGAATTTCGGATGGCTCACATCTTCTCCGATCTCGTAGCGCACAATGCTGTTCCGGGTATTTTCATGCTGCTGCTTTCTCCGGTAAGTATCCCGTACTGTTACTGTCCGGTCATGGATTGGGCTTCGGAGCTTTTTCTCGTAGTCGTGTTTCATCAGGGCTTCCCCTGCCTTATAATATGGCGTTGGCGCCGCGCCGGTCAGGGAGCAGCAGTGTTTCCAGGCACTTCCGTGGGTTCCGTGCTGCCACTGATACTCTTGGGGAATGTGAAAATTATGCTGCATATAATGGGCATATTCATGTTTGTAAAGGTCCAGCCTGTCCTCTTTTTTCAGAGGATTTTTTACCGCGTAGCCGATAAACAGCAGGGAAAAATGAAAATGCTCTTTTTCGTGGTAACTGCCTCTTGTATAGGATCCCAGAAGATCTGTCTCCATACCAAAGGTAATGGGAATCTTCGCTCCATTGAGATGAAATTTTTTATCAAATTCCGCATAAAGGCTGCGGATCTGGGCTGTAAGTATGGGAATTTCTTTTTGCAGAGCCTGTGCAAGTGTCTGGTCGATCATTATTTACAACTCCTAATCTCCATATTTATACAATATTACTACAGAATAACAGACATTCTCTGGATTATCTGTTGTAGATAAATGAACGCCTGCCTATGTTTAAAAATACAAACTCTAGTAATATAGCACTTTCTCCCGGAATTGTAAACATCTCCTGAACACCATTTTGCCGGCAGTCGTTAAGAACTGCCGGCAATACCCCTTATTTTATCTCAGGCATAAATCTGCCTTACGCCAGTTTCCAGCTGGCTGCCTCTTCTCTTGCATGAATAAAATCTGCATAAAGGCCGCTCTGGGCGGAAAGTTCCTCGTGGGTTCCTCTCTGGGTGATCTTTCCTCCGTTTAATACCAGGATCTGGTCCGCATTTCGGACTGTTTTCAGTCTGTGGGCGATCATGATAATGGTCTTGTTATGAATCAGCACATCGATTGCCTTCTGCAGCTCCGCCTCATTTTCCGGGTCCACACTTGCAGTTGCCTCATCCAGGATAATGATCGGCGCATCTTTCAGCATGGCTCTTGCAATGGAAATCCGCTGTTTTTCGCCACCGGAAAGAGTTCCACCACCTTCTCCGAGAACCGTATCGTAACCCTCCGGAAGGGACATGATAAAATCATGGCAGCAGGCAGCTTTTGCAGCTTCTACCACTTCCTCATGGGTGGCATCCTGTTTTCCGAAGCGGATGTTATTTTCGATGGTGTCATTAAAAAGATATACATCCTGGAATACCATGGAAATATTTTTCATCAGGCTGTCCAGCTTGTATTCCTTTACATTGTGGCAGCCTACCAGAATCTCTCCGCCCTGTACATCCCAGAATCTGGCGATCAGATTGCAGAGCGTAGTTTTTCCGCCGCCGGAAGGTCCTACTACCGCAGTGGTGCTTCCTGCCGGGATCTGGATGGAAACGCCATCCAGGATCTTACGGTCACCATAAGAGAAACTTACGTTTTTAAATTCCACAGATGCATCTTCCGGACGGATCTCACTGCCGTCGGTATCCATCGTCGGTGTGTCATCAATAGAATTTGCTTTCCGCATGGATTCCCCAAGCATCTGCAGATTGTCGGACATATTTCCTGCATTTTCCAGCTCCTGATATACCATAAAGGAAGCGATCAGCATCAGGATACATCTGGAAAGATCCAGGCTTCCACTGTAATAAAATACAAGACTTGCCACTGCCAGCGCCGCGCCAAATACCTTTGCAGTTACCTGTCGGATACCGATCCACGGTGTCACAGATCTTGTCAGAGCCAGCGCTTTTTTGCAGCTGTCATCCACTGCCCTGGCTGCTGCCTGATCGTTATCTTTTTCCAGACCATAGGATTTTACCACGCTCATGCCCTGCACATATTCCAGAACAGATTTTACCAGTCCTTCCTGCGCCTGCTGTCTTCCAGGGCCTGTTTTTGCGGTTGCTGCCGTGGAGCATTCTGTTACTGCAAGGTAAACCAGAATACCAATAATAGCGATCACTCCAAGACGCACATCGATCACAAACAGCGCCAGACAGAAAGCCAGAGTATTTAAAAATCCTCCGATCACAATGACCAGACATCTGGACGCATTGTTTTCCACATCCGAAAGTGTAGTAGTAACAACTGCTGTGATATTTCCGAGGCTGTTGTCATTAAAAAATCCCATTGGGATATAGCGCAGACGGTCTCCGATATGGACTCTTTTCTCTGCTGCCATAAAATATCCGGTTTCTGTCTCCGCATTGGTCGCATAGTAAAAGCAGGCCTGCCTTCCCAGCATGGAGATCAGCATTACTGCAAATACCGGAAGAATATGTGCTTCTTTCCCACCTACGATGATATCCAGCGTCATCATCAGCGCCAGAAACTGCAGTGCTCCAAAGACCGCTCCGATAAAGGAAACGATCATGGCTTTTGTAAAAAGTTTTTTCTTTTTGCCTGAAAAGGTGATGATTTCTTTTAATATCCGGATCATTTCTCTTTCCCCCTTATGCCACGTCGCGGACACCCAGATAGGAATTCCACATCTTGCTGTACAGCGGGCAGTTTTCTTTCAACTGCTCATGGGTTCCCTGTGCCTCAATATGACCATCCTGAACCACTACAATGTTGTCCGCATCGGTGATGGTTCCCAGACGGTGCGCGATCACGATCAGTGTCTTCCCTTTTGTCAGTGCGGAGATGGCCTTCTGGATCATGGCCTCATTTTCCGGGTCAATGCTTGCGGTGGCCTCATCCAGGATCACGATCTTCGCGTTTTTCAGCATGGCTCTTGCAATGGAGATTCGCTGCTTCTCTCCTCCGGAAAGATGTCCGCCGCCTTCGCCGCAGATGGTATCATATCCTTTATCCAGCTTCCGGATAAAACCGTCACATCCGGCAGCTTTTGCCACTGCCTCCACTTCCGCATCTGTGGCATTTAATTTTCCCATACGGATATTGTCACGGATGGTACGGTCAAACAGGTAATTATCCTGGGAAACATAGGCGATCTCCTGATTCAGCTGATCCAGAGGGATTTCTTTGATATCTTTTCCCCCAAGGGTAATGTTTCCTTCGGTTACATCCCAGAAACCTGCGATCAGTTTTGCAATGGTGGATTTTCCGGAACCGGATGGTCCGACCAGTGCGGTAACTGTTCCCAGGTTGATGGTAAGGTTTACGCCTTTCAGCACTTTTTCATCCTGGTTACCATAGCTGAAGGATACCTGTTTCAGACAGATCTTCTCATCAGAAAGAGAAGTTTTTCCCTCCGGACGGTTCAGTTCCGGGCTGTCCAGGATACCGTTGATTTCTTTTACGTTGGCACCCACAATGGCAAGCTCATCCACAAAGGACAAAGCCGCCAGAAACGGGCCCGCAAATCCCATGGAAAGGACAATAATGGTGAAAAAATCCGAAGCGGAAAGGCTGCCGTGAGACCACAGAAGAAGTCCTACAGGCAGCACGGTGATCAGGACGGACGGCGTCCAGGTCTGCATGGTGGACATATATTTCTGGTTGTCATGCATCCAGTCCACATAGTACTGTGCGTTCTCTTCCACTGCTCCGGAATATTTTTTATAAGATCCGGCGGACTGGCTGAAAGCCTTTACTACCTGGATCCCGCCTACATACTCGATGATGGCATTTGCCATACGTTTTCCTACTGCAACTGCGCCTTCCCAGCGGACTGCATAGGTTTTTCCGCTCTGGCTCATGATGGCCATACCGATCACAGTTGTGACAAGGGAAGCAAATCCCATTCTCCAGTCCAGTGCAAAAATATATACTGCAATGGCAACCGGTACCAGAAGGTTGGCTGTCATCTCCGGGATCAGATGGGCCAGCGTGGGCTCCATCCCTTCCACACGGTCTACGATGGTTGTTTTATACTGTCCGGATGGAGTATCCAGAATGGTTCCCATTGGCACTCTGGAAAGCTTGGCCAGCATTTTTTTACGGATATCCCGCAGAGTATAGTAGGTTGCTGTATGGGACATGGACGTGGACCATGCAGAACCCACAGACTTTACCAGATAACCGATCAGAAGAAGACCGCACCATGGCAGGCACTGGCTGAAATCTCCATTTTCCAGAAGAATGCGTATCATCGCCGCAATACTGAAATACGCAGCCATGGTTCCTGCCACACCAAGTACAGCCAGAACTACTGAACCATAAAATTTACTGTGATATTTTTCTGCCCATCCCCATACGACGGATATTGGAGATGGTTCTTTCTTTTTTTCCATATGTATCAACTCCTTTTTGCAGATATCAGATAATTAAACTGACTTCCACTACACTCTTCTGCTTTGTCACGATCCGCTGATTCCCAGTAACCGGAACCATCCGGCAGAATAAAATTCCCGCAGGCTGTTCATATAGGAAATGGCTTTTTCCCTGGGCATATCGTGACGTACCGTTTCAAACATGCCGTTAAACATGCTGCTCGCCACCATATGGATCAGATTCTCATCCAGTTCTTCCGGCTGATAACCCGCCTCTTTCATTTTTTCCATAAGGACAATGCTGGAATTAACCTCGATCTCTGTGAGTACGTCCAGATAATGTTCATAACGGGTTCCTGCAGAACAGCATACGATCAGTTTAAATGCATCAAAATGATCATAAATATATTCCACCATCCAGGAATGACCTTCATCAGACACCTCCGGAAGTGTCTGCACCTGGTCCTTCACCGGCTGATCTGCAAAGTTTCTCTGGATCGCCCGGTATCTCTCTTCCAGCACTCTGGCCGGTTCTTCCACCAGTACATCAAACAGAGATTCCTTGTCTGTATAATAGCGGTACAGTGCTCCTGTGGTCACAGACAGTCTGGATGCGATCCCACGCATGGAAGCTCCCTGAAATCCTTTTTCCAGAAATTCCTGCTTTCCTGCTTCCAGAAGATCTGCTGCCAGTTTCTCATTTACAGGTCTCATATGATTGTCTCCTTTATTCAATAACGCCGTTATTTAATAACAATGTTATTTTAAGATAACTTTCTTTGTTTGTCAATTGGTTAAGTTAAATAAAACTATCTTTTTTCAAAAATTTCCAGATTTACGAATGGCATGCAAAAAGCAGCTGCTCTCTGCACAGAAATCAATTCTGTACAAAAAACAACTGCTTCATAAATTTACTATATCTTTCTGTTCCATCATTAGCGTAGCATAATTCTCTACGCATCCGAAACCTAATGTCACTGTTATATTTAACATCTGGCTTTTTTTACAGACTTTTCGTCAAGCGGATATTCGCAATCCGCTTCGCTACGTAGCTCTACACCAAATAACTGCTCCGCAGTTTATCAGGAGGAGCTTGCACTCCTCCTGATACAAGCAAGTCCCCACCCACTGCTTATTGCTTTTCGCAATTGAAGCAGGGGACTTACTTGATTTGGTTAAACATCCAGCTCTTTTCTTACATCCGGGAACATTTCCACACATCGTTTCAGGATTCCCTGCATGTAAGCAATGGCAATTCCATAATTGGTAATGGGGATTTCCTGGTCCAGCGCACATTTCTGACGGTAGCGCATTTCCCGCTCATTGAGCATACATCCACCACAGTGCACGATCAAGTTGTACTTCGTCACATCTTCCGGGAAATCTCTTCCTGAAGAATACTCAAATTCCAGATCTTTCCCCGTATAATTTCGGATCCAGCGTGGAAGCTTGACTGTTCCGATATCATCACACTGTCTATGATGGGTGCATCCCTCAGAGATCAGGATCTTATCTCCGTCTTTCAGTCGGTCAATGGCTGCTGCACCGGCTGCCGCTGTTTTCAGATTTCCTTTAAATCTGGCAAACAGAATTGAAAATGAAGTGAGCCAGATATCCTTCGGTGTTTCTTTGCTGACCTTTGCAAAAACCTGACTGTCTGTGATCACAAGCTTTGGCTTCTTACCCAGAGTTTCCAGAGTATTGGAAAGCTCATTCTCTTTGATCACAATGGCTGCTGCTCCAGCCTCCAGCACATCCCGGATTGTCTGCTGCTGTGGAAGGATCAGGCGGCCTTTTGGTGCGGCTTTATCGATCGGTACTACAAGAACCGCAAAGTCTGACGGCTCCAGGAGATCTCCTACCAGACGTAATTTCAGATCATCGGTTACTGCAAGAGATGCGATCTTTTCTTTCAGTTCATAGATGTTCTGACCTGTTGCCGCACTGGCGTAAATGAAGGGTTCCTGATTCCGATCCGGAGAATCCGCATTTATTTTCTGATTTTCCGAAAGAAGGTCGGATTTATTGTATACAACCAGGTACGGAATTTCCTTTTCTTTAAAAATGTGGATCAGCTCCTCATCCACATTGGTTTTTCCAAGGGTAGCATCCACAACAAGAACTGCCACATCCACACGGTTCAGTACCTGTTTTGCCTTTCGGACTCGAAGTTCTCCAAGATGTCCTTCATCATCAATACCCGGCGTATCAATAATTACAACCGGTCCCATTGGAAGCAGCTCCATGGCCTTGCTCACCGGATCCGTGGTAGTTCCTTTAACATCGGAAACCACAGCAAGTTCCTGACCTGTCACTTTATTTACAATACTGGATTTTCCTGCATTTCTTCTGCCAAAAAAACCGATATGTACACGGTCTGCTGACGGTGTTTCATTCATTCCCATAATTTTTCCTCTTTTCTTTCAGCATCAGACAGGTCCTCATCCATTCCTGTTCTCATCCACCTGTTTCATATTTCATAAGATCATTCGACCTTTGCTCCCGGCATTATCTGTTGATGTGCAAAAGCTTACGCCTCTGTTCCTGCCCTCTGCTTATTGCTTTTCGCAATTGAAGCAGGGGACTTACTTGATTTGGTTAAACGATCTCAGAATAATCAATTTTTCTGTCTTTAAAATAATATTCTTTATCCCGCTCATTCATTTCTCTCAGCACCCTGCATGGATTACCGACTGCAACCACATTGGAAGGCAGATCCTTCGTTACTATACTTCCGGCCCCAACTACAACATTATCACCAATGGTAACTCCCGGTAACACAACAACTCCAGATCCCAGCCAGCAGTTCTTACCGATATGAACTTCCATATTATACTGATATCCTTTTTCACGAAGCTCCGGTAAGATCGGGTGCCCCGCAGTTGCGATGGTCACATTTGGACCGATCATGGTATAATCGCCAACATAAATATGACCGTCATCTACCAGTGTCAGGTTAAAGTTGGCATAGACATTTTTCCAAAATGGACATATGCACCTGCCATATTGGCGTGAAGCGGTGGCTCGATATAACAATCTTCACCAATCTCCGCAAACATCTCTTTCGGCATTTCTTTTCTTTTATCCAGCTGTGTAGGGCGTGTCATATTGAAATCATAAAGCCTGTCCAGTTTCCTGATCTGATCCTGAAAGATTTCATCGTCATTAGGGAGATATAATTCTCCTGTATGCATTTTTTCTCTCATTGGGCGCATGGCAGCTCCTCCTTTTTGTATGTTTTTTACAAAAAATAATATATGGATTATGTTATCATATCGTATATTTACATACAAGCATGAAATTTCTGAATAATCCGAAGTTTTTTCGTGAATCTGTTATGTTCATATATGATCTGTAGCTTCATCTGCTGTTTCTTTTATAACAAAAAGTAATGATCAGGACGGGATTTTCCAGGCATGTCAAGCGGATATTCGCAATCCGCTTCGCTACGTGGCTCTACACCAAATAACTGCTCCGCAGTTTATCAGGAGGAGCTTGCACTCCTCCTGATACAAGCAAGTCCCCACCCACTGCTTATTGCTTTTCGCAATTGAAGCAGGGGACTTACTTGATTTGGTTAAAGAGTTTGGAATATTATAAAAAAAGTCTCTTCCAGAAGGCAGGTTTTTCAATCCTTTCTTCTTAAAGAGACTTTTTTGTTTCCATAAATATTATTTATTTCAATGCAGCTCCAGCTTTAAAAGCATCGCCCACCTTTTCGCCAAGACGGATATATGCGTTGTTAAACGGATCAAACGTGATCGGTGCAGCTTTTGCTACATCTACATTTCCGTTTTTGTCCAGAACACGTTCGTCCACGCTGACATTTACGATCTCACCAACCAGACGGCAGGTTTCTTTGTCGTAGCTTTTCAGTTTACATTCTACACAGATGGGAAGCTCTTTGATGATGGGGGCATCTACTTTTTCGGACTTTTCTGCTGTAAATCCGGCTTTTGCAAATTTATCCGGCTCTTTGTTTCCGGAAACAATTCCCACATAATCGCAGGCTGTCATATGATCCACATCCGCCATGCTTACTGTGAAAGCGCCTTTTTTCAGAATATTTTCGGTTGTTTTGTGACTCTCACTGACACAGATGGAAATTTCCTTATCATCACTGATTCCGCCCCAGGCAGCATTCATAACGTCCGGTTTGCCATCCTCGCCATATGTGGCGATCATTAATACTGGCTGTGGATAGGTATAAGGTTTTGCACCAAAATCTTTTCTCATGACTGTTTCTCTCCTTTATATTCGTTATTGTTGTTATTTTTTATGAATTCCCGCACAAGCTGCAGGCCTCCTAATGGAACACAGAATTTATCTCTGTGCTGTCTGCACTGCTGATACGTTTCTTCCAGATCAAACCACTGTACCTCCTCTACTTCTTCTTTCTGAAGTATAAGACGATCGATCTCTACCGGATGATCGTAGATATAAACAAAGGCAATCTCTTCATCCCGGAACATTTTTCCATGAAATTCTTTGGCAAAAGATATCGGGAATTTTCCTGCAAACTGCAGATCTTCTGGCACTGCATGTATCCCCAGTTCTTCCTTTAGTTCCCGCAATGCTGATTCCAACGGTTCATCCCCTGCCTGTATGTGGCCTGCAGATGAAGTATCAAATTTTCCTGGAAAAGAATCCTTGTTTCTGGATCTTTTTTGAAGAAGGATCTCTGTTCTTCCATTTTTCCGGCGGATGATCCAGATATGCGCAGTGCGATGGCGGATTCCCTCTGCATGGGCAATGCTCCGTTCTACGGTCTTTCCGGTGGGATTTCCGTTTTCATCTATGATATCAAATATTTCCATTCTTATCTGTCTGCTTCTTTCTCTTATAATTATTCTTAAGTGAATCAGATGATTTTTTATCTGATTACCAAAATGTCTGAGAACTGACAAAATTTACTATAGTATATATTTTAACATGATTTGAAAACAGTTTCCAGTCTGTTGTCGGAAAACCGGCATCTGTATTGCCTGTTTTTCTTTTCTTTGCTATGATATTTCTAACCACAATAATTATTTGACGGGAGGTTGATTTTATGTATTGTATTTCTTTTAATGATATCATTGAACTAAATGGACTACTTAAAGATCAGGGACTTCATTTTCGCATTCATCTTCGTGATGCTTGTGGAAAACAATCCTGTTGGATCGAACCGCTTGGGAATTGTGCATGTGAAGGACATTTTGATGAAATGTATCAGGTTCTGGAGAATTTTTTTGCAGGAAAAAGAGCCTCGATCGAGTATGATGAGAGTAAACTGAATTTCTGGATTTTGTCTGCAGATTGAGGATTCGCCATCCCGCAGGAGACTTGCCCGATTCAGTTAAAACAGATATTATGTGAAAATATAAATATGCCTGTAAACAGAGTGCTGTTTACAGGCATAAAAAAACTCCCCCTGTTGGACTCGAACCAACGACACTGCGGTTAACAGCCGC